>ENA-OWNT01000086-OWNT01000086.1-seawater-metagenome-genome-assembly--contig:-NODE-86-length-293614-cov-6.386851_pt1 | contig 293614 bp, 252 predicted proteins | sample MGYA00238136_ERZ651165 | MGnify/ENA primary metagenome ERZ651165 (study PRJEB26861, sample SAMN08777766) | seawater metagenome | isolation source: coastal seawater | place: USA: Florida | collected... | reverse complement strand
CCTAATGAGACAGGCCAGTCGTTTACAACAGAAAAACTTGCGCCCTGGGATAAAGTAGAGGTTGGTATGCTGACAAGCCGTGATTGTGCTGAGCCGAAGCTTGCCAGGAGCAGGCTTGTTACTACAAGCATATCAGGTGTTTCTCAAAGCGCTTCAGGCCTGGCATTGTCGCCGAATCCCAATAACGGAAGTTTTGCAGTTCAGGCAGATGGTATCAGGGCTGAAAAGGTTGTTATGAATGTATTGAATAACGTAGGCCAGGTTGTTTATCGTCAAGAGGTGAATGTTTCACAAGGAAAGTTGCGTTATGATATCAATATTGACGGAGGTATTCCTGCAGGAATGTATGTGCTGCGTATAGATGCAGAAGGTCAGCAAATGACAGCTAAATTTACAGTTGCAGAATAGTATTGTTCGCAACGATATATCTAATACATAACATAAAAAAGGAGGTCATAAGACCTCCTTTTTTATGTTCAAATCAAATTGCATTAAAATATAAATAATTAAAAATCAATTTGTTGTCTTTATGTTACTTGTATGTTAATTTATATTTAATCTAATTTTAGGATATTTTTAATATTAGCCATAACTTGTATGGAAAAGCAGGCGTTGTAAGGCTTGTTATGCACACTTTGATGGTGTGTGTTGTAGTAATTAAAAGATACAGTTATGAACAAAATTTACTTTTTGATTTTTAGTGGTGTGAAAGTTTTGCGCAATGCGCTTTGGGCCGCATGTGTTACATTATTGGTGGTTGTGTGTTACAACGCATCAGCACAGACAGTTGATTATAAAATCGGGACCGGTACTACGCAGAATACTGCAACAGGAGTTCCTTCGCCGATGCATGACTACTGGGAGGGCGACAGGCATCAGTTTTTGTATCGTGCTTCAGATCTGCTGGCTGCCGGTATGCAGCCGGGGCTGATCCATGCAATTAAATGGGATGTAAAAGTTACCAATAATTCAAACCCGCAAGGTTGGGCAATGTATATAGGAACAACTACTGTTTCGGCATTAACATCAACATTCCAGGCGACGCCATCTATCCAGGTGTACGGTCCTGCTCCGACGTCTTATTATCCTCCGGCAGGTATTAACAGATTTCCACTGGCAACTCCGATGTTTTGGAATGGCGTTGATAATATCATCATTCAAACATGTCATGGTGTAGGAAGCGGATGTAGAGGATATACGCGTAACGTGCAGGTTGAATACACGACTGCAAGTTATGTAGCTTGTACTTATTACCAGACAGATTGTGCCGGTAACTTGTGTAACCAGTCAACCGGAAGTACTACTACAAACAGGCCTAATGTGATATTTGAGTGGGGGTCAGCGTGTCCTGCTAAGTTCCTGGCCGATCCTGTGAATGTAACAAGTTGCGCTACTGATGATGCGGTATTTACAGCAGTTGTGGATAGTGCGAGCGTTTTTCAGTGGCAATATAAAACCGGTAGTGGCTGGGTAGATCTGGGTAACGACGCTGTATATAGTGGTGTTAATTCGCTTAGCCTGACTGTGAAAAATACACACTTGTCTATGAGTGGCAACAAGTACCGTATGAGGGCTACTAATCCTGAGAAGTCATGTTCTGTAGAAAGCGATGAAGGTGAATTGATAATGATACCCAGCAGTAACTCAAGTATTGTTATTTCTGCAGCTCCTGATACAGAAATATGTTTAAAGGAAGAAGTTACATTCCTTTCGGCATTCACCAGAGGTGGTGCTACGCCGCAATACAGGTGGCTGCTGAATGGCCTGGAGATACCTAATGCGGTAAATGCTACACTGAAGATAGATTCACTTGATCATGGTGATATTATTCAGTGTCGTTTCATCAGTAGTCAGCAGTGTGTGTTTGAAAGTATCAGTAAGGGAGTTAAGTTTTCAGTGGTTAGCAATCTGCTTGCTGAAGTAGATGTTGCTGTAAGTTATAATGGCGGTAATTCGTATACTTTCATCGCCAATCCTAAGAATGGTGGAAGTAGTCCTAAATATGTATGGTATGTAAACGGTCAGCTTGTTCCTAATGAAACAGGTCAGTCATTCACTACTGAGAAGCTGGCTCCTTGGGATAAGGTGGAAGTTGGTATGTTGACAAGCCGTGATTGTGCTGAGCCGAGGTTGGCCAGGAGCAGGTTGGCAACAACATCAGTTGCGGCCATAGGTAATGAAGGCTCAGGTGTGTCGGTTTCCCCAAGTCCTAACAAAGGTAGTTTTGTAATTAAGGCAGGTGATGTTGGTAGTGGAGATGTATTTATAAGTATCGCAAATAGCGTTGGGCAGGTAGTGTACTCAGCAACAACAAATACTGTAAATGGAAAAATTGAGCATGGTGTAAATCTCGGCTCTGTTGCTGTGCCGGGAATGTATATGATCAGTGTAGTAGTGAATGGCAATTCTCTTATAGAGAAGTTTGTTGTTACTGAGTAGTTTGATCTATAATATTTGTATTGAAAAGGAGCTGTGATACAGCTCCTTTTTTAATGGGTAGCTCTGTTGTTTGATACTATTAATATTTGGCCGGGTAAGGGTTAAGTATATGTTAAATTAATAATGTTTTATTGCCTTTAAAGAAAGTCTTTATGGTATTAGTGTTTAGTTGTTTCCCTGATTAATTGAATGAAATATTAACCTTGTTTTTAATTATTATTTAATTGATGTTTAACTGTTGTTTAATATATAGTTGATTTTAATTCTATTTCACTGTTGTAACTTGTGAGGGATACGATTTTTCAGCGGTAAATACATTTGAATAATGCATATGTATTTTGTCGTGTGGTATAAACGAATTAAAATTTATGAAAGAAAATTACTTATTCAGCAAAGGTTTGGCTAAATGTGTAGGTGTTTTAAGTGCGGTAATGTTTTTGCTATCAACCACATCATCAGCACAAACAACTGATTATACAATCGGTACCGGTACGAGTACAAACTCGTCAACAGGTGTACCTTCTCCTCTGCACGATTATTGGGAGGGGGATAGGCACCAGTTTCTATACAGAGCCTCTGAAATGGCCGCGGCAGGTATGCAGCCCGGTCTTATTTATGCAATTAAGTGGGATGTAGTAGCAACGAACAACTCTAATCCGCAGGGATGGACAATGCACATTGGTACTACCAGTGTAAATTCTTTAAGTTCAACATTCCAGGCTACGCCTAGCATTAAAGTGGTAGGTCCTATGTCAAATAGTTTCTATCCTACATCGGGAATTAACTCTTTCCCATTATCTACTCCAATGTTCTGGAATGGTGTTGATAATATCATAATACAAACATGCCACGGAACGGGCAGTGGTTGCCGTGGGTATACACGTAACTGTTCCGTACGATATACAAGTACCGGCTTTACCGCTACTACTTATTATCAAACAGACTGTAACGGTAGTCAGTGTTCGAGGTCATCAGGTTCTACTACAAGTAACCGCCCGAACGTAATATTTGAGTGGGGTTCAGCATGTCCTGCTAAATTCCTGGTTGATCCTGCAAACGTTACAAGTTGTGCTACAGATGACGCAACATTCACAGCAACTGTTGACAGTGCCAGTGTTTTTCAGTGGCAGTACAAAACAGGTAGTGGATGGGTTGATCTTGGCAATGATGCCATATACAGCGGCGTGAATACGCTGAACCTGAAAGTTAAGAATACCCAAATGTCTATGAGCGGTAATAAATACCGTTTGAAGGCTACTAATACTGAGAAATCATGCTCTGTTGAAAGTGATGAGGGTGAGCTGATCATGATACCAAGCGCTAATTCAAGTGTTGTTATTTCCGCAGCTCCTGATTCTGAGATATGTCTTAAAGAAGAAGTGACATTCCTTTCGGCCTTTACAAAAGGTGGTGCTACACCTCAGTACCGTTGGTTGCTGAATGGTCTTGAAATACCTAATGCTGTTAATGCTACATTGAAGATAGATTCTTTGGATCACGGCGACATCATTCAATGCCGTTTCATCAGTAGTCAGCAGTGTATTTTTGAAAGTATCAGTCAGGGTATTAAGTTTTCTGTAGTTAGCAACCTGCAGGCAGAAGTAGGTATATCTGTAGGATATAATGGCGGTAACTCTTATACATTTATTGCTGAGCCAACAAATGGTGGTAATAACCCTAAATATGTATGGTACATAAACGGACAATTGGTGCCAAACGAAACTGGTCAGTCGTTTACTACAGACAAACTTGCTCCGTGGGATAAAGTAGAAGTAGGTATGCTGACCAGCCGTGATTGTGCGGAGCCAAGGCTGGCGAAGAGCAGGTTGGCTACCACGTCTATCGCATCTGTTAACGGAAGTGATCTGGGCGTGCTGGTTTCACCAAACCCAAACAGGGGTAGCTTTATAATTAAGGCTAACAACCTGGGTGGCAATACGGCATTTATTACAGTTATGAATACTGTAGGCCAGGTTGTTTATACTGCTGAAGCAAATGCAACACAAGGCTCATTTGAGCATCATGTAGACCTGGGTAGCAAAGTGGCTCCGGGTGTATATATGATGAACCTGGTTGTTGACGGTAAACACGAACTGGTGAAATTCAATATTACAGAATAATAACTCTTAATTAATATTTTAAAAAAGGGATGCATAGCATCCCTTTTTTTATGCGCTGTGCTGTCAAAATATCCGGTATTATTTGTGCGGTATAACCTCACGAAATACTAATGCGTTTCGTCTCTGTTAGAGGGTAGAACCTTTTAAAAACTTTACGATATGAAAAAACTTAAACTTCTATTGTCAGCTATTGTGCTATCAGGTGCGGTTAGCACGGTTTCCGCGCAAACGGTATCCTTTACCTTGACACAAGCGCCATGTAATGCAAACGGAGTGCTAACGGCTACATTCACAAGCCTGACACCTCCATTGACTGTAAATTGGGGAAACGGTCGGGTAGTACATACAAATGTTACTACTTTGACAGACGTTTTGACCGGCTATGCAGGCCAGTTTGTATCTGTATATGTTACAGATGCTAACAATGCCAGTGCTTACGGAACTTATAACGGTATGCCGCCATTCCAGGTAGCTTTGAGTGCTACAGGTGGTGTGTGTCCGGCGCTGGGTACAGCTACGGCAACTGTAACAGGTGGAACATCACCATATACATATCAATGGACTGATGCCAATAGCACAGTTGTGAGCACAACTAATCCGGCAACAGGCCTGCAAACAGGTTTGTACGATGTTATGGTAACAGATGCAAACGGGTGTGTGTTCGGCTCATTGTATCAGTGGGATAGCCTGCAGTCAGGATATGCATATGTGAACAACACGTCCAATATCAACTTTACTGTAAATACAACTACAGCCAACTGTACAAATGGTACAGCAACTGTTGCTTCCATAACCGGTGGTGTTGCACCATATAGTTATTCATGGTCAAACTCTGCTACTACATCAAGTATAACAGGGTTGATAAAAGGGTATTATACAGTTCAGGTTACAGATGCGTTGGGTTGTAATACTACCAGGGGGGCAAGTGTTCAGCAATCAAAGACCATAGGTACAAACATTACTTCTACTCCTGCAACATGTGTACAGAATAATGGTGCGGCTACCAGCTTCGGCTCAGGTGGTATACCTCCATATACTTACTTGTGGAGTAACAGTGCTACTACGCAGTCTATTACAGGTCTTACAGCAGGGTTTTATTCTGTAACTGTAACTGACGCAAACGGGTGTATAGGTAATGGTTCAAGGTACATTGGTGCAAGTACACCTGTTAATGTAACCTATACTGCTACTGCAAGTTCATGCACATCCCCAACCGGTTCAGCCACATTAAATATTACAGGTGGTACAAGTCCATATACGGTGCAATGGTATACATCTCCTGCACAAACAGGTACCAGCATCGTAAATGCTGCTCCCGGTAGTTATAGCTTTAAAGTTACAGATGCTGTAGGTTGTGTAAGAACCGGAACTGCAGTTGTTCCTCCTGTGAGCAATATCAATGTTACACTGGCGTCTAATAATGCGGTATGTACACAGACAAATGGTAGTGTAACATCGACAGTGACCGGTGGTACAGCACCATATACATATGCATGGAGCAATAGTGCAACTACACCTTCTATATCTTCACTGTCGCCCGGTAGTTATTCAGTTACAGTAACTGATGCCGTAGGTTGCTCTGTTACTAAAGGTAGCTATGTAAGTGTGTCTTCTCCTGTCAATATTGGGCTATCTACTACAAACGCAAGTTGTATTTTCAGCAGTGACGGTGCTATTACAGCAACTCCTTCAGGTGGTACCGCGCCATATATTTATGCATGGTCTAATGCCGCTACTACCGCAACTATAACAGGGCTTTCTAAAGGAGGGTATTATGTAAATGTTACAGACGCAAACGGATGTAAAGCGAATAGGTATACGTACGTTGGTTATAATCCTGCCGGTACCAGTTGTTACTGTACCATTACAGGTACTGTATATAATGATGCAAATAACAACTGTGTGAAAGATGCGGGGGAGCAAGGTATAGAAAATATAAGGATACACTGTAGTGGTATCGGTTATGCATACACTGATGCCAATGGTGTGTATTCATTCAAAGTGCCGTCTGGTACGTATACTTTGTCTGAGACGGTTCATGCATTTTACCCGCTTCAAAGCTGCCAGAATAATTCAGTAACGGTTAATGCTACAGCAGCTACCAACTGTACGCATACGGTGAACTTTGCGAACTCCGTGAATACTATCCATGATATGCATATATCTACATGGAACTACAGTTGTCCTAGGCCGGGCTTTGCATATAAGCAAAAAATGGTGATCAAAAATACAGGTACAGTCCAGGAGTCAGCTGTTGTGGCAGGGTATAAGTCAGATGGGCAGATATCTGCTCCGACATTTGCACCATCAGGTGTTTTTGCAGGATCAGGTACGTACCATAGTATATCGGGCACGTCATTGTCATTAGCTCCGGGTATAGCTCAAACATTCTTTGTAAACTATAGTGTGCCTGCGAATGTCCCGCTTAATACTTCGCTTGTATTTAAAGATACTACAGCCTATGCTACACCAATGGCCAATTGGCTGAATGACTACTCTCCATGGAACAACGTAAACTATTACACTCCTGTAGTAGTAGGTGCGTACGATCCAAACTTTAAAGAAGTACACCCTAAAGGTAACGGGCCAGAAGGCTTCATTACACGTAATGATACAGCATTGGAATATATGGTGCACTTCCAGAACCTGGGTACCTATAAAGCGCAGAACGTTTATATACTGGATACATTAGATCAGGATCTTGATTGGTCTACATTGACACCTGTGTACCAATCGCATAAATGTAACATTACAATGAGTGAAAGTGGTGTTGTCAGGTTCCAGTTTGATAATATAGAGCTGCCTGCTAAAAAAGATGATGAAGAAGGAAGTAACGGAATGGTGACCTACACAATAAAGACGAAGAAGAACCTGCCTGTTGGTACTAAATTCACTAATAGTGCAGCAATCTACTTCGACTTTAATGAGCCTGTAATTACGAATACTACAGTAAACACTATCGGTGAACTGAGTGTTGAGTCTACAGAAAATATGAAAGCCGGTGATGTGACTATCTATCCCAACCCTACACATGATGTGTTTGCTATCCGTGTAAACGATGGTGTTTATACTACGGCAAAAGTAATGAATACTATGGGGCAGGTTTGTGGTTCATATCAACTGAATGGTAAAGAAACCCGTATTAATCTTGCAACTGCAGCACCTGGCGTATACTTTATATTACTACAGGGTGAGAACGGGTACAAAATGGAAAAAGTAGAAAAGCTATAATTTACAATTGTGTTTCGTGTATTGAAAAATGCCGCCCAAAGGCGGCATTTTTATTTGTTATTTATTCTGTTGATTAAGCTACCTTCCACACTTTAAGCATATTTGTTGGCAGGTGATCTTTAACCGGTGTACTTGCCGTGCTTACGATCGTGTCGCCGGAATGAAGCAATCCTTTTGATTTTAAGATATCTACCTGGTCGGCAAATATCTCGTCAATACTTTCTTCATTGTCGTAGAAAAATGCCTGCACTCCCCAGCTGAGGCTTAGCTGGTTAACCAAAGATTCTGTTTTGGTGAAAATATACAGTGGTGATCGTGGTCTGAAACTGGACAACATAAAGCCTGTATAACCGGATTGCGTCATGCCTATAAGAGCATTTGCCTTAACATCTCTGGACATTTCGCAGGCGTTGTAACAAAGCGCATCGCTCAGGAATGAAGGGGAGTGGGGCTGAGGAGTAAGGTTGCGATTGTATACCATTTCCTCTTTTTCCACCTCTGTAATAATGCTGACCATGGTTTCTACCACCTGTACGGGATATTTACCCATGGCAGTTTCTCCACTCAGCATAACAGCGTCGGCACCTTCCAGTACCGCGTTGGCAACGTCTGTTATCTCGCTTCGGTTGGGGCGAGTGCGGTCTATCATACTTTCCATCATCTGCGTGGCGATGATCACAGGTTTAGCCCTGTGTATGCACATACGGATGATGTTCTTTTGTATCATAGGTATGCGCTCCAGTGGCAGCTCTACGCCCAGGTCACCTCGTGCCACCATTACGGCATCGCTGGCGAGTATTATTTCCCTCAGGTGCTCCAGCGCCTCGGGCTTTTCTATTTTAGAAATGATCTTGGCATGGCTGTTTTTCTCTTTCAGTAGCTTTCTGAGTGAGTGTATGTCATCTGGCTTACGTACGAATGATAATGCCACCCAGCCAATATCCTGGGATACAATGAACTCAAGGTCGCGCAGGTCTTTTTCTGAAAGGGACGGCAGGGATATCTTAGTGTCTGGCAGGTTAACTCCCTTTTTAGATGACAATGTACCGGCTACTATTACTTTGGCTTTTACCCGGTTGTCATCAGTGATCTGGATAACCTCCACTTCCATTTTGCCATCATCAAGCATTATGGTTTCTCCTATGCGTACATCCTTGTAAAAGTCAGGGTATGATATATATATGTTCTCGTGGGTACCCACAACTTTCTCGTTAGTGAAAAATACCTCGTCACCTTCATTCAGCTCAAGTGCATTATCCTGTATTTCGCCAACGCGCAGTTTGGGTCCCTGCAGGTCTGCAAGTATTACTATGTTGAATGGGAAATCATCGTTAATGCGTCTTATATGCTGTATAACCTTTTTGTGTTCTTCATGTGTCCCGTGGGAGAAATTCAGCCTGAAAACATTTACTCCTGCCTCTGTTAATGCTAAAAGTTTTTCATATGTATTGCTGGTGGGCCCTACGGTAGCGATGACCTTCGTTTTGTGTAACATTCCGTTCTTTTCCAGTATTTTTTCCAAAGTTCTGTCTGATTGTTTAGTGTATCAACAATTGCAAGTTAAGTATATGCTATTGTTTTTATGTTTTTCGCATGATACTAAGATACAAATATTAAAATTGCCGGCTGAATCGGCAAGTGCTAACCTGTTGTTTTACAGTGAGTTAAAAAATAACATATGATGCGTATAACTTTTTACCGTACACTTTCCTGAATGAAGGTTTTTTGTCGTACTTTTGCGCCCAGTTTAAACATTCATATTCAGTAATAATATGTCAGGACAGCTTAAGGAGGTTCGTAATCGTATAAAATCAGTTACATCTACACAGCAAATAACTAAGGCTATGAAAATGGTGAGTGCGGCAAAACTGCGCCGTGCAACCGATGCAATAGTACAAATGCGTCCATATGCTGAAAAGTTGCAGGAGATGTTGAGTAATATCGTAAGCAACAGTTCAGGAGATATAGACCTGTCGCTGGCTGAAGAACGTACTGTAGAGCGTGTTCTGATCATTGCTATTACAAGTGACCGTGGTTTGTGTGGTGGATATAATGCGAATGTTATTAAAGCTGCACGTAAGTCTATTGAGACCAAATACAGCGCACAACATGCAAAAGGTAACGTGGTAGTGATGCCGATCGGTAAAAAAGCTTTTGAGTACTTTACCAAGAACAACTACCCTATGATAGACAAGTACTGGACTACATTTGCAGATCTGAGCTTTGATAATGTGCGTAAAGCAGCCGTTCATGCACAGGAGGCTTACCTGAATAAGGAGTTTGACAAGGTGGAACTGGTGTACAGTAAGTTTAAAAATGCCGCTACACAGGAATTCGTATCTGAACCTTACCTGCCGATACCTAAGGTGGAAAACAGTGATAAAGAAGGTAAGAACAGCAAGGCTGACTACATATTCGAACCATCCGAAGAAACATTGATACTGGAACTGATGCCTAAGATCCTGAATACACAGGTATTTAAGGCTATATTGGACGCCAACGCATCTGAGCATGGTGCCCGTATGACGGCGATGGATAAGGCAAGTGAGAATGCCAACGAGTTGCTTAAAGATCTTAAAATATCTTACAACCGTGCGCGCCAGGCAGCAATTACTACCGAGCTTACAGAGATCGTTAGTGGTGCGGCTGCATTGCAAGGGTAATAACAGACTCAATTTATATTTTCAAAACCGCTGTGTATATGGGTATATGCAGCGGTTTTCTTAATTTTAGACAAATTGTTACAGATGCGAAAAATATTACTGCCACTGATCTCGCTGGGTATGATGTCTTTGTCTGCCAATGGCCAGGATGCAAGAGGAACCGTTTATACAACACCGCTTGCAGGTGTAACCGAGTTCAGGAACGCTGACAATGATTATAGTGTAGAGGTGCTGAGTTTTGAAGCTTCATCGCCGGACGGTGATGAAGAAAAAATAAGGCTGGCAAAAGTTAAAGCGGAGATAGCTAAATTATATCCGCGCAAGTCATCTGATGCAAGGGCGAAAACAACTGCCGCAAAGGATCCTGTTGTAGTAAAATCATTTGAGGCTAACAATACGCCGGGTACACCTCCTGATAATGATTTCGCGGTATCTAAAGCGGGCAAAGGTTTATCCGTGATAAATGTTAATGCAGCTGTAATGGATGTGTCTAACGGTAGTATTCTTGATCAGAATGGCCTGGCATGGTTTTCTAATAGTGTAGGGCTTGGGCTGAGCGGCAGGTACGACCCCAAGGTACTTTATGATGCAAAAGAAGATCGTTTCATATGTGTGATGTTGCACGACAGGGATGCGAAAAACTATATCGTAGTCGGTTTTTCCCAATCTAACGATCCTGAGGGTACATGGGCGTGGTATAAGTTCTATGGCGATTACGGAAGTGATTCTACATGGTTCGACTATCCCGGAGTTTCAATAACGAATACTGAATTTTTCCTGACTGGTAATAAGATCAAATATGCTGCTCCATGGGAGACCGGCTTCAGGCAGACAGTGATCTACCAGATAACTAAAAGCGATGGTTACTCAAAAGCCGCTACGCTGAACTATAAGATATGGGATGGTATAAAGTATGATGGCAACTCCATACGTAACCTTTTCCCTGTCAGGCCGGGCTTGCTGCCCGATGGTGATGAGCAATATTTTGTATCCAACAGGAACTTTGATACGCAAAATGATACGATATTTCTTGTAAAGGTGCCGGGCACTATAGCACAGGGAGGAAACCTTTCTGTAACTATGCTGAAATCGCCGCTGGCATATGGCGTACCTCCTAACGGCAGGCAGGATGATACTGCTGAACTGGCCACTAACGATGGCAGGATACTGGGCGCCTATGCTATGAATGGTGAGATACAGTTTGTAAGCACTTCTGTAAATCCGGGTAACGGTGCTTCATCGGTATACCATGCAAAGATCAAAGATTATAAAACTGCACCGAGTATATCTCATGCACAGTTTTTCTCAATAGATACGCTTGACTTTGGTTACCCTAATATTTCTTACGTCGGTAATCCATGGGGACTCAACCAGTCTATTATCAACTTCAACTATACAGGGCCAAAAACATATGCAGGTATGGGGGCTATTTTATACGATGGCTTAAACTATTCCAACCTTGTTAAGGTAAAAGAAGGAGATAGTACAATTACACTGCAACACCCAGGGAAAGCACAGCGTTGGGGCGACTATACCGGAACACAGGTTGATTATAATTCGTTAGGCTCTGTGTGGATAGAAGGAATATACGGCAGGCCGGACAATGAGTATGGCAGTTGGATAGCTAAACTAAACTCACCTGTTTTAGGTGTAGAAGATAACGCAGCGAAAGTAACCAGGAACAGGGTATTCCCTAACCCTGCAAAGGTGTATGTGTCATATGTGTTTGAACTGGATACGGATGTGGAAGTAACTTTTGCCATTTACAACACAAGTGGCCAACTAGTAGATAAGCTGATAACAAAGCAATGTAAGGAAGGCAAAAACCTGATACAATTCAGTACCGCATCGCTTGCTGCAGGCAATTACATACTGAAAGGAACAGGGGGCAACGGCGAAGTGGTAATGACAGAAAGGTTTATCAAGCAATAATGCCGGAAGATATTAACCTATATAAAAGGGCTGATTCATGACGAGGTTACTCTTCAATCTCAATCTTGCATACCGTGCTGTTCGGGGTAACAGGATGCGCTCTGCCATAACTATTGCGATCATAGCATTGGGCATTACAGCGCTGATAGGTATACTTACGGCGGTAGAGGTGATGAAGGCCGGGGTGTACACAAGTTTCAGCCAGATGGGGGCTAACTCCTTCCAGATAACGGGGGATGTGATCAAGCAGAAACGTGCTCATGGATTGCAGATAAGCTCAACACAGGGTAAGGATATATCTTATCTCGAAGCGTCTGCGTTTAAGAAAAGGTTCGACTTTCCATCCTATGTAAGTATGTCTATGTCCGGTAGCAGCATCGCAACGGTGAAATACGCTTCAAGAAAAACAAATCCTAACATCAATACTATGGGTATTGATGAGCATTACCTGAAGATATCTGATACGGAACTGGAAGCGGGAAGGGCTTTCTCTCAATCGGAACTGCAGTTTGGCAGTGCTGTTTGTATTTTAGGAAATGGTGTAGCCCAAACACTCTTCGGCAGAAGTTATCAATCCGCAGTAGGTAAAACAGTTTCAATTGGCGACTTGAAATATACAGTAGTAGGTATAGCCGGTTCAAAAGGAGGCAGTATGCTTATGAATGCTGACAACCTGCTGTTTCTTCCCTTAGAGAATGCAAGAGCGGTATATGGTACTGACAATGAACGTTACGTACTGAATGTTATGGTAGATGATATATCGCAAAAAGAACTGGCCGCACAGGAAGCTGAAGGTTTGTTCAGGGTGATTAGGAAAGTGCCTATAGGTATGGAGAGCGATTTTACTATTCAGCAGAACGACAGCCTGGCAACAATGCTTATAGAAAGTATAGGAACCATAAGCTGGGCTGCATTATTTATCGGCATTATTACTTTGTTAGGTTCCGTAGTTGGTTTGATGAACATTATGCTGGTTTCTGTGGCGGAAAGAACAAGAGAGATAGGTATCAATAAAGCATTGGGTGCTCGATCATCTACTATACAGCAGCAATTCCTCACGGAGTCGATACTGATAAGCCTGATGGGCGGCGCTACGGGTATAATACTTGGTATACTGGTAGGAAATATTTTCGGTGTCATGTTCGAGACCCCTTTTATTGTGCCCTGGGGTTGGGTGATCATGGGGGTAACTTTATGTACCATAGTAGGCATCATTTCCGGTATATTACCCGCGCTTAAAGCAGCAAAATTAGACCCTATAGTAGCATTAAGGTATGAGTAAACAAGAGGCAAATGTCAGAGCTTAAAGGTCAGGTATATAAATCTACAGGCAGCTGGTATATTGTTCGTGATGAGGATGGGCAATTCTGGAATGCACGTATCAAAGGTAAACTCAAAATAGATGAGGACATTTCATCCAGCAATCCAATTGCTGTAGGTGATCATGTAATATTTGACGCTGAGAGCGCGGAAGGGAAGATCGGTATCATTCGTACCGTTGTCGACAGGGATAATTATATAGTAAGGGTATCTCCGCAAAACAGGCACCAGAAGCATATTGTAGCTGCTAATATTGACGCTGCATTGGTTATTGCTACGATCGCTAATCCCAGGACATCAACAGGTTTTGTAGACAGGTTTTTAATAACCGCTGAAGCTTACCATATTCCTGCGATAATCGTAATAAATAAAACAGACCTGCTGAACGAAAAACAAAAGCATAAACTGGATGAATGGAAGCGTCTGTATGAGTCGATAGGGTATGAGGTGTATGCGATATCTGCCCTTGATGAAGACAGTCTGGCTGAAATAAAGATGCGACTGAAAGGTATTACGACTTTGTTTAGTGGTCATTCCGGTGTTGGTAAGAGCACTTTGATCAATCAGTTACTGCCGGGCAAAGACCTTAAAACGCATGAAATATCAGAGTGGAGCGGTAAGGGGCAACACACTACTACATTTGCAGAGATGTTTGACATGCCTGATGGAGGGAGGATAATAGATACGCCTGGTGTGAAAGAGTTCGGACTCATTGATTTTGAACGTGAGGAGTTGGCACAGTATTTCCCTGAAATGCGCAAACTGATGAGTGAATGCCGTTTTAATAACTGCGTACATACAAACGAGCCCGGTTGTGCCGTGAAAGAAGCTGTAATGAATGGAGCGTTATCATCAGAGCGGTATGCCAACTATATCACTATCCTTGATACGATTGAGAAAAAATGGTAACACAATAACTATAGAAACGATATGGTATTATATAATGTAACGATCAAAGTAGAGAAAGATATAGTAGCGGAGTGGGTGAGCTGGATGAAAGATGAACACATCCCGGATCTTATGTCAACGGGTTTATTTATAGACGCAAAATTGTTTCGCCTGCTAGATGTGGATGAGCACGATGGTATTACATATGCTGCTCAATATTTTTGTAATAGCATGACAGAATATGAGCGTTATATAGATGAACACGCCCAAACCATGAGAAACAGGGGCATTGAGCGTTTCCCTGATAAATTCGTGGCTTTTCGTACTATAATGGAAAAAGTTTAGATCTTTTTTCGTCAACCCGCTGAAATGCTTGCTGCTAAAGGATTTCTACATAGCAATTTTCTTGCCAATATGACAAATGCGCTGATTAGTAAGGCTTTACAGGGGTTATGTAAACTCACAAAGGTGTCTGAAATGTGAATAAACTGTGGAAAGCCCCTGCTGGCAAGGCTTTGCGGGAATAAAAAAAGCTGGTGGGATATTTGGAACTGACCTAAAGGTGAGTATATTTGCTTAAACACGAAACAACTTATTATTTACATCCAAACACATTGAGTCTATGAACAAAGCTGAATTGATTGACAAAATCGCGAAAGACGCAGACATTACTAAAGCACAGGCAAACGAGGCTTTAGATGCTTTTACTGGTGCTGTTACAGCTGCTCTTAAAAAAGGAGACCGCGTTACTTTAGTAGGTTTTGGTACATTCTCTGTATCTGAGCGTTCTGCACGTAATGGCCGTAACCCACAAACCGGTGAGGTGATCAAAATCAAAGCACGCAAAGTGCCTAAGTTTAAGGCTGGTAAAGAATTTGCTACTAAGATCAGCGGTAAGAAATAAATTACCAATCATCTTAAATAAAAAAGCAAGAGACGAAAGTTTCTTGCTTTTTTTGTATTTTCGCACATTCTTAAAAAAAATATTTCTATGGGAAAAGGTGATAAACGCACGAAAAAGGGCAAAATATTCATGGGTACATTCGGTGTAAGCCGTCCTGCCCGCCCGAAGAAAGCCAACAAACCAGCTGAAAAGAAAGCTGAAAAGGAAGCTTAATTACTTTACTTATATAGTAGACAAATCCACCGTTCAATACCAGGACGGTTTTTTTGTGCCTGTGATTAATTAGTTAACGCCATGCAGGCGATTATGCTTTTTTATCTGATTTCTTATATGTTTGCGCTGTCCTGCATGTTATACAGGCTTTTTTGATAATAAAAATTACATATAGATGTCACTATTTCATTCAGAAGATATAAGTAAATACAGCTTTTTGGTTACAGGTGGTGCCGGCTTCATAGGCTCGCATATAACTGAGTACCTGTTGAAGAACGGCGCCGGCAAAGTACGTGTGTTGGACAACCTTGCTACCGGTTTTCAGAAGAATGTTGACCTGTTTACTGATTATCCGAATTTTGAATTTATGAATGGAGACATTCGTGACCCCGAAACATGCAGGAAGGCATGTGAAGGTATAGATTATGTAAGCCACCAGGCTGCATTGGGTTCAGTACCGCGTTCCATACAAGACCCTATTACGAGCAACGATGTGAATGTTGGAGGGTTTGTTAATATGCTTACAGCTGCAAAAGATGCCGGTGTGAAGACTTTTGTTTACGCTTCTTCATCTTCGGTATATGGTGATGAACCTAACCTGCCGAAACGCGAGGAAAAAGTAGGTAACCCTTTATCTCCTTATGCTGTTACTAAAAAGACCAACGAACTATATGCACATGTTTTTGCAGACCTGTATGGCATCAAACTGGTAGGGTACAGGTACTTCAATGTATTTGGCCCCAGGCAGGACCCTCATGGTCCATACGCTGCTGTTATTCCGTTGTTTGTAGATGGTATCATGAAAAAGTCGACAGTATATATAAATGGTGATGGTGAACAGACACGTGACTTTACGTTTGTAGATAATGCAGTTCAGGCTAATGTGAGGGGCATGCTGTGTAAGAATGAAGAGGCATTTGGTAAAGTGTATAATGTAGCTGTGGGTGAGAATTTCTCTGTCAACTTCCTGTACAACGAGATACGTGATATCCTGAATGCAGAACATGAAGCTACTTATCGTGAGCCACGCGCAGGAGATGTAAGGGATTCACTTGCAGACATCACGCTGGCAAAAACCTTATTAGGTTATGAACCAACCAAGGGTTTTCTGGATGGTCTCAGGCAGACGGTAGAATTCTTTAAAGCAATGAATTAATCCTCGTCAAGGTTGGGCGACACAGGCCTGATGGGTGGTTTGCGATAGTCAACACCGGCCATGGCTAACTGGTCGTAATAAAAATCAGACATATCTCTAACCAGTCTTTGGTAGGAGTAGTGCGTTTGTGCGAATGTTTTGCCCAATTGACCGAAGTAATTCCTTTTCTCAGGATTGTTGATAAGCTTGAGTAATGCTTCCGCAAACGTATCCGCATCTCCAGGTTCTGTAATGTACCCTGTCTGGTTGTCTGTTACTACATCCTTAACACCGCCAACGTTAGTAGATACTACCGGTTTTGAAGCCGCTTGAGCCTCTATGAGTGATACAGGTGTACCCTCATTGTGCGATGTGAGCGCTACTATATCAAGCCCTGACAATACATAGTCCATTTCAGTTTGCCATGATATGCACGAAGCAGTAGCCTCTCTCGGGTCACGTGGATAGTATGTATAGTCAATGCCGGCTTCAGCAAATTCAGCTTCCATTTGTTCACGCATATCACCATCACCAACCACTACAAACTTTACAGGTAGTGATGTCTGGTCAAGCACTTTTTTGGCGGCAGCAACAAACAGGCTATGGTTCTTAACCGGTACTACACGACCTATGATACCAATAACAATATCATCAGTATTCAGGCTGAATTGTTTCCTGAACTCTGCGCGTTTTACATCCTGGTGTATATTGAACTTGTCCAGGTCAAGCCCTAAGGGAATGATCTTTATTTTCTCCGGCTCGCAAATGTGGTAAACGTTTGCCAGCTCATGCTTCTGCGTATCGCTTATGGCAATAATACCTGTAGAACGCCTTGCGAGATAGCGCTCTATCTGGATGAATGTGTTGGTCTTGAACTTGCTGAAATAGCTATGAAAAACATGCCCGTGGAAGGTATGTACTATTACAGGTACTTTACAGGCGTCGGCGGCTAAACGACCTATTACGCCAGACTTTGCGGCATGTGTATGCACAATGTCAGGGCGAAATTTCTCTATCAGCTTTTTGATCTTCTGGTATGCATAGCCATCGTTCAGTGGACTGATGTCCCGCTTCATTTCAGGTACTACTACCGGGTCGAGTCCCAGGTTCATGATCAGGTGGTCAGCATCCTGCTCATGGCTATCCTTGTCGCCAATTACCAGCATGGTCTCAAATTCAGGAGCCATATATTTTGTCAGGTAAGTGACATTGATGGCAGGACCTCCTATTATCAAACGATTATGTATACGTAATACCCTCGGCATATGTAATTAAGTCGTACAATGATACAATAATTGATTGCCAAATCAAACAGGTAAATAAGAACTTAATCTACAAAATATTTCTTCCACCAATACTGGAATACGATCAGCGCCCATATAGTAGCATGGCTGTCTTCAGGGCTGTTGCTATGTAGTTTTTTCTTTAATTGTTCAACTTCGCCTACGTTAAATATACCTTGTTCTTCAACAAAAGATTCTTTCAACAGGTCGTCATTGATCAATCCCCAAAGCTCATTTTTAAACCAATCCAATAGTGGTATTTCAAATCCATGCTTAGGACGATTGTAAATTTCTTCGGGCAGCATATTTCTAAAGGCATCCTGTACGATGCGCTTTTTCATGCTGCTGTCAATTTTGTATTGTTCGGGCAGCGAGAATGCAAAGTCTACCACCTTATAATCAAGGAAAGGACTACGCACCTCAAGGCTGTTAGCCATACTCATCAGATCTACTTTTACCAGCATGTCTCCGGTTAGTACCAGGTTCATATCAGTAAGCAGTAGTTCATTGAAGTCCTTTTCTGTAAGGTGTTTCAGTATCTCCTGCCTTTCACGCTCCATCATAGCATAATCTACTTTTTGCAGGGAGTTTGTGCTTAGTAAGCTATCAGTTTTTGCAACAGTATTAAAAGATGCCCAACGCCAATATCGGTCTTTTGCAGAGAGTTTACCACCTTCAGCAAATCTGTGCAACTGGCGGAAGAGGTTGGTTATCTTATTATTCCTTCCTCTTGGCAGCATACTCCATATAGGTAGTCCGGCTTTTACTAGATTATTTACAAGCGAGCTTTGCCTCATCTTCCATTCGGCAGCGTGCTTGTTATATCCTGCAAAAACTTCATCTCCTCCATCGCCGCTCAGGGCAACGGTTACATGCTTGCGTGTATGATGGCACAGTATGTATTCTGGTATGGCAGATGAATCAGCAAACGGCTCATCCATATAGTCAAGCACACTGTACACATGCTCCAGGAAATCATTATTGGTCAGTGAGAATACGGTATGGTTGGTCTTGTACTTCTCCGCTACCAGTTTCGCATATTTTGTTTCATCAAAAAACGCATTGTCTTTATATCCTACGGAAAAAGTATTAAGGTCTTTTGTGTATTTGCTGGCAAGCGCAACAATGACAGAAGAATCTATGCCACCACTCAAAAATGCGCCCAAAGGTACATCTGCTATCATTCTCTCTTGAACAGACGCGTCCATGCGTTTAACTAATTCAGCTTGTGCCTGTTCATAAGAGTAATCTTTATAATGAGAACGCTCAATGCTGATCTCGTAGTATGGTTTGTATTCTTTAACACCTGTACTGTCGAGTAGTATATAGTGTGCGGGTTTTACTTTGGCTACACCTGCTATCATACTTTGTGGCTGGGGTATATAATTCAACTGCAGGTATTGGTGTAGAACAGAATAATTTAATTTCTTTGGTATACCCCATTCCAGCAATGACTTCATCTCCGATGCAAATGCAAACTCCTCGTCTGTACTATAATAGTTCAGAGGTTTTTTGCCATATCTGTCTCGTGCCAGCAACATAGTGCCTGTTTCCGTATCATAAAATGATAATGCAAAAAAACCGCTCAACCATTCAAGGCAATCTTTACCATATTCTATCAATAAGTATAGGAGTACCTCTGTATCAGAAGTGGTTTTGGGCCCGCCATTCTTTTCCCATACCTTACTAAGGTATTTTGCTGACAGTTCTTTGTAGTTGAAGATTTCCCCATTGAAGACGATAATATACCTCCCGCCGGCATCTGTCATCGGCTGAACAGCGCCTGTGGACGTATCTATGATGGATAATCGCCTGTGACCGAGGGCTACATTATTATGTGTATAAATATCCCCCTGGTCAGGACCACGCAGATACATTTTTTCAGTCGATTGTCTTACCTTTATTAAGTTGTTTTTTGCGTTATCAGCAAGAGCATAATAGCCTGTAATACCACACATGTAGAGAAAATCTTTTGGACAAATTCAGAAACAAAGAAATCAGGAGCAATGATTGAGCCCGAATGGAAGCAATTTATAACTTTTCTGGACTATTTGTTACTACCTTTTTACCTGGTAGCCATCTTTTTTGTCGCATATCAGATACGTGAACGCAGATATCCACTTGGACATCCATGGAGAAAATATTTTTTGCCGGGACTTATTCTGAAGATCGGAGGGGCTATTTTCATTAGTATGATCTACCGTTATTACTACGGTTGGGGAGATACAGCCTTGTATCACTGGCACGCAAAGATCATCAACAGTGCATTTGATGAGGGGTTTACCAAATGGTATAATATGCTGTTCCGGATACCGGAATGGTATGATGGAGGCTACTCTAAATATATCAGCGAAATGGACTGGTATATGGCCCCGGCCGAGTACACAGTGTGTACCATCGTGGCTATAATTATGATATTCACGTTAAATACCTTTTTGCCAACAGCTGTAATTATTGCGGCCATTGCATTTTCAGGTATATGGGCATTATTTCGAACGTTCGCGACAAAATTTCCTGAATACACAAAGTACATAGCAATAGCCACCTTGTTTATCCCGAGTACCATCATGTGGGGCTCAGGCATATTCAAGGATACTATCTGTATGTTTAGTTTGGGGTGGATGACTTATGGGGCCTTCCGGCTATTGATCAACCGTGATTTTAGTTTCCGTATTATTGCGATTACTGCCATATCATTCTTTTTACTGGCAACTATTAAGATATACATCCTTATAGCCTTCGTGCCGGCTATCATATTCTGGATCCTTGCTACCTATTCTCATAAGATCAGGAACGGGTTTGCAAGGTTCATAATGAAGTTTGCTGTATTTGCCGTCTGTGGTTTTGGTTTTGTATTCGTCATGCAGCAATACTCTGAAGTTTTCGGTAAGTATTCGCTCGATCGTATTGCAAAAACATCATACCTCATCAGTAGTTATATCCAGGAGCAATCGGGTGATGAGGGTAGTGCCTACAATCTTGGTGAAATGAGCCCCACAGCCGCAGGTATGCTCAGTAAGTTTCCGGCAGCGGTGAATGTAACATTATTCCGCCCTTACCTGTGGGAAACACGTAAGGCCTTGCAGCTGATCAATGCCCTTGAGGCGACGATACTGATGCTGATAGCCATAAAAGTATTTGTCTCCATAGGTTTTAAACAGGTCTGGAAAACCATATCAGCTGACCCCACAATTCAGTTTACACTCATTTTTACACTCATATTTGCTTTTGCGGTGGGTATATCGTCAGGTAACTTCGGTACGCTATCACGTTACCGCATACCTTGTCTGCCGTTCTTCGGGCTCACAATGGTGCTTATATATTACAAGCATTTTCCAATACAGGTAAACCTGCTTTCTTTTAGTATGGTAAGCCGTAAGAAGGTAGCCATATTTATGAGCGGAGCACCTGAATAAACTTTCCTTTGTTTGCTGCAATGCTGTATTCATTCAGCATTTTGGTACGTCCGGCACGTCCGGCTTGTTTCCTGAGGGCAATATCGGTAACAAGGTTTTTCAATGCGGATTCCCACTCATCTTTTGTGCGGCACAAGTAGCCATTAACACCTTCTTCAACTATTACTTTATTAACGCCCACAGGACTGGCTACAGCAGGTATGCCCAGCGATAGGTATTGTATGAGTTTAAAACCGCATTTGCCTTCACTCCAGTTATCGCCCTTAAGTGGCATAACACCAATATCCATCTTTAGCAGGTCTTCTATTTCTGTAGCTTCATTCCAACTGATGTATTCCCAGTTGTTGAGCGGCAGGTCCGGTTTTTTATTGGCTATAAGAATGAACTTTGTGTTTAGTTCCTGCTCCGCATATTGCAATACGTCCATTATCTCATCAAGGTAAGGCAGGGTAGAATGACTGCCTGTCCATCCTATAGTAACTGTCCCTTCTTTATGTTCTTTCACACCGTTATGCATGCGCTCCATATCAACACATGTTGGTATCAGCACCACATTGCTATTATATTGACGTGCGTAATTACATAAATACTCATTACCTCCTACTACTGCGTGAGACCATTTACAGATATATTTTACCTTCCATACTGACTTTAATACAGCAGCCAGTTTGTTTTCAGCACTGGTATTGGGTATCCAAATGGCGTCGTCAAAGTCATAGATCATTTTCTTACCCCAAAGCTTAGCAACTATCCACTCAAATATGGGCGGCCCCATAGGTGCACCTTCACGGTGTACAAATACGTAGTCGTAACTGTGGATGTCTATAAATACTGTTTTCAGGCGTTTAAGATAGCCTTTCACTATACCCCATGCTTTTTGTAATGCAGAGCCTTGTTTGTAGAGGATATGCCAGGTACGTGCATCTATAAAGGGCGCTATAGTATAGCTCATACCTTCTTCCTGCATATATGGCTCAAACAGTTCAACACGGAAGCGTTGAGAGGGTGCGTGCCTTACAGGATATGGCACCATAAATAATATTTTTCCTTTCCCTTTGCTCATGTCAGCTTCCTGTAATTATTTGCTCGAATCCTTTTTTGTATTGTTCGATATTGAATTTGTTTTTAACGTAAGCACGACCATTTACTGCATATTCGTTGCGCAGGTTGGCGTCGTTGCTCAAAAGTAATAGTGCCTCTGTTATCGCATTAATATCTTTTACCGGAACAGTAATGCCGGTTTTGCCATTATCTATTATCTCTTCAGGGCCGCCACATCTTGTTGCTATTAAGGCTGTACCATAGTACGCAGCCTCCAGGCAGGTCATTGAAAATGATTCCGCTTCTGAACAGTTGAGCACTATATCCGCAGCTTTTATGGCTGACTCCACATTTGAATTGAATGGTGCGAATGTTACAACATCAGACAAGCCGGCTTCCCTGGCTATTTCTTCAAGTTCGTTTTGAAACTCCTTGTTTTTCTCAAGGCCCATATCTCCACCCATGAATGTGAGTGTCAGGTTCTTGTTCTTTTCGTATGCTTTGATGAATGCCGCCAGTGCAGCATCCTGCCCCTTACCCCTGATATAGTTGGATAAGTAAAGCACTGATACCTTTGGTCCAACGTAAGCTGGTTTTGCAGGTTCATTTTCCGCCAGTTGTACAGGGTCATATAGTCTTACTGCTTTAGGGTTGTCTGGTAATTGATTCAGCACTGCATCAGAAACTGCGATCATTCTGTGTGAATATTTCAGCCCGTATTTTATCCATATTTTACGCAGTACGCCCGGCATTACCGATGGCAGAAATCTAACGTAAGTAAGCAGCTTGCCTTTGTAGCCGAATACTTTCAGCATGGCACCCAGTAAATTATAGAAATCATTTACCTGTACTATATCTACTTGCTCATGCTTTACTATACTTCTTAATGCAATAGTATTGCGCAACAACATGAGTGGGTATAGTAATAAAACAGGTATAGAGCGTTTTATTTCTACCATAGGTAGCTGGTACACCTTAAAGCCCTTGTCTTCCAGTGTTTTTTTGAGCTTGCTCTGTTCACTCAATACAAAAATAAACCTGTGCTTACCTGATAATAGTTCAGCCTCGTTCAGGGCGCATTTGAATGCACCTGTAAACGCAACGGAGTTATCTATTATCAGTATATTCAAATTGATCGTTTTTAATTTTCAATTATATCATGCCACTTTATCAACAGGGTATCTAACGTAAACCTGTCTGACAGGGCTGTGAATTCTTTAGTAGTAGGTGGAGGGCTGTCCAGCCTGTAATTTATTTCATCTGCCCATGTTTTAATAATATCATCCGTTATATCATGTACCATAGGCAGTAATGAGCCCGCAGGGGTACGTACAAGTTTGGTTGTAGGGTCATGTCCAAGCGCGCTCACATTCAGTATTTCCCTTGGTCCTGTCGGACAGTCTGTGCTTACTACCGGCTTTTCGCAAATGATCGCCTCTGCCAATACATTAGGAAAACCTTCCCATGATGATGTTAAGGCAAACAGATCACTATGCATATAGAACTTAAAGGCATTTTTCTGAAACCCCATGAAATAAATATCAGCTTCCTCATACACGCCGTTCCAGTTGCAGCTTTTTAATTTCAGCTTTTTTGCAAGCCGCTCCAGTTCTCCATGTAGTTCTCCATCTCCTAATATCACAAGTCTTGCGTCAACATGCTCTTTTACTTTGCTGAGTATTCTAATCAGCTTATCGTGCTCTTTGGCAACATGCAGCCTGCCGGACGTGATGATTGTTTTTTTGCTGAATATTTTCTCTTCATCGGGCGTGAGTGGTGCATTGGCACTGGCAAGTATTTCTTCCTTCTCGTAAAAGTTAAAGATGACCTTAAGCTTATCACGGCTGATGTTAAAATATTTATGTAGCTCATCTGCCAGTGCCTGTGTTACGCAGGCTATATTGTCGGCACGTTTATATAAATAAGGGATCAGTATTTTTTTTCTTACCTGTCCCATAAAGCCACTAATGACCTTATCGAACATTTTAGACCCCCTTATACTTAATACTACTTTTTCACGACCCTTGGTGAGTACATTCACATAATCAGGCCCTTCAAGAAAACTGATACAAACATCTATATTATGGTCTTTTTTTATGCGCCTGATAGTGTCTATCCTATACTTCCATGCCTTTATTTTCTGCACAACACCGGTACCCCCGGGAGGGTCAACAAATATTACCTCCTCGCAGGTTTTATAATACTTTGTCCGGTCTTTGCCGGATAATATGCAGAGCGTTACGTTATAACCAATACGTTCCAGGTGGTAGCTCAATAATGATATAGAGCGTTCAGCACCACCTTTCCCAAGCTCAGACCCTATCAGTAATATGTTCTTCGTATTAGTCATTATTCATTGCTTCTAAATATTCGCCAAGATGCACTATGTATTCATCAAAGTTATAGTTGGTCAGGTTTTCTTTAGCATTCAGACCAAACTGCGCGTTTTGTTCACGGTTCCTGTACGCCCATAGTATCGTCTCCTTTATTGCATCAGCATTGCGTATCGGAACGATATAACCACCGCCATCGCCTCTACCTATCAGTTCGCTGGAACCCGCATTGTCTGTTATCAGAACAGGAATAGCGTAGTGTGCAGCTTCTAATGCTGCCATTGGACCGCCATCTACAAGGCTCGGTACTACAAACAAGTCAATACTCTGCATAAAGCCTGCGATGTTACTAACATGGCCTATGAATTTAACCTGTTTCACATTTTTGAATTTCTTTTCAATATAGTCTTCCATTATAGGGTTTAAGGGTCCGCCTATTACCAGCTCTATGTCTGCAGCATCTTTTTCTTTAAGTATATCTTCCCATGCCTCCAGGAGGTATTGCAGCCCTTTAAGTACAACAACATACGACATGAACCCTACAGTGAATTTCTTCCCGACAGGCTTTTTGTTTTTTACATCATAGTCCGGGAAATCCGGTGTCATATGGCCGGTCATATTCACAGCTTCGCCTTTAAAGGCTGTAGAACTTTTGTATGTTTTGTATACAGTGGGGAAGAAGCCAATGGCAATATCAAGGTACTTCATCGAATCTTTAAAATACCTGTTGCGTTTGGTGTAGGTGTAAGCATCTATTTCTGTAGATCCGAGTTTTTTATTCTCTTCACTCACTATGTCAAATATATAATCATCCTCAGGAGTGCCGGATAGCAAAATTGTTTTGATATTGAGTTGCTGTGCTTTTCTGAATGTTCGCTTCAGGTATGGTTGTGTTACAAACAGGATAGAAATGGAGTTGTCTATTTTCATTGCACAAAACCAATCGAACAAACGTTCCTGTAAGAACCTGAACTTATGCGTACGGAAATTAAATATACTGTTCAGCTTGTTGAGTATAAACAGGTAGTATCTTGAGTAAAAAGAAACAGGTTCGCTGGGGAATGGCGTGTCGAATTTCCCTTTTGAGTTAACGACAAATGATTTCAGTATACCACGCTTGTGTAGTTCCTTAGACAATGCATACCCCAGCCTGGCCATGCCCTGGCCACTGGTAGCTGTAAGCGACTGAAAAGAAACGACCATTATTTTTTTCATATACTGTTAGCCTCTTTTTAATGGGTATTGTTCAAGATAATCAGTAACGTTTAATATGAACTTGTCCATATCATACTCCTCAAGATGTTTTTGTGCATTGCGGCCCATTTGCTCTGCTTCTCCTTTGTTATCATAGGCCCACAATATAGCATCTTGTATGGCCTGTGCATCACGGATAGGTATTACTTTACACCCGGATGGATTTTTACCTAATAGCTCGCCGGAGCCACAGTTTTCTGTCAGTATCACCGGTATCGCATAGTGTGCCGCTTCCAGGGCTACATATGGCCCTCCGTCAATAAGACTCGGCACGACACATAGATCTTTTGCAGCAAGATATGCCGTTACATCAGGCACCCTTCCTGCATATGTAATATTTGTGAGTTGTTTGTAATGCTTGTTGATGTATTGCTGTACTCCAATGTCAATTTTGCCAACAATATGCAGCTGCATCTGTTCACCTTCGGATGTTTTTAGAAGTCCCTGCCATGCCTCAAGTAAGTACTGTAATCCTTTTAAAGGTACGGTAGTAGCTATGTAGATGATGTTATATTTATCGTCACTCTTTTTTGCGGTATTTCTATGCTCCGGAAAGTCAGGTTTTAGATGACCTGTTATCTTCTCCAGTTTGTATGCCTTGCCTGAATTTGTATATGTTGCCTGTACCGTAGGGTATGTGCCTACTACTGTATCAATATACTCAACAGAGTCATTATAAAACTTCAACCTTGGAGGGTAGGTGTAAGGACAGTAGCTATCTATGCCAAGTTTTTTATGCTCTTCTGTGATCAGGTCATTAATATAATTTTCTTCGGGGTTGGCGGGAACATAGATTATAGATACGCCCAGCTTCTTAGCTTTCCTGAATGTTCTTTTTAAATGGGCGTTGGTTGTAAACAGGATGTCAATGTCCTTGGTAATGTTCGATTGACATAAAATATCAAAAAGATGCTCCTGTACTAACCTGAATTTATGCTCCGGTGGTTTTATGATCCTGTTCAGGTAGTTTAATATAAAAAGGAAATACCTGGAATATTTAGATACAGGTGCAGATGGGAATTCTGTTTCAAACTGACCTTTTGAGAAAACAATGAATTGTTTCAACAAGCCACGCTTGTGTAGTTGCTGTGATACATAGTACCCCAGACGCGCCATACCGCCGGCACTTTTTTTTGTCAGCGATTGGAATGAAACAACCAATATTTTTCTCTCTTTACTCATTTACTATTTCAGCATTTCCGACAGTGACATTTTCTCAACCTTGAACTTGGACACATGGTCAAGAAAATCTAATAATATTCTTTTCATGGTTATGGTTTCGTCATATACCATAGGGTAGTCAAATTCTACATAATGTGTAGACAATACAAAATCACCATCATATTTGCGTACCATGTCAAAGTCATAGATAAGTGTATCTAATCTAGTGGTTGGCTGCAAAGGGTAGTGGTAGGCTATTTCATTATGGTTTGTATAGCGTACCACACGAGGGTAATCAGACTCCCTGTGCAATACTTTAAATGTTAGTTGTTTTGCGATATTAAATAACCCTTTTAAGTCTTTTTCTTTTTTATAAAATGGTATGCCTCCGCCACACAGGTTCAGCCCTGCCTTCAGTACTGATTGGTAGCCTGTTTCACTCAATAAATTCTGTGGTGGAGTAAACACGCTGATATCACATCCGAATATTTTATTCAGGTAATCAACCTCTTCCCTTATTTCATCAGACAGGTCTCTCGTAGTGAAATATTCTGCGCCTCTTACGTAGTTGTTACTCCTGTTCTCGGGCAGCACGGGGTCGCCATTTCTATGGTACTTTGCATGAAACGAGAGGTCAAGCTGTTTATCTGCCAGTTTTTGCTTGATGAATGCAACAAGCGCTTTATTCTTCTCTATGGGGTTGATGGTATCATCATTGTCCCAGGCTTGCCAATCTGTATTTTGCTTGTCTTTGTATATCTGGTGTACCCAGTACAGCCAGTTACCTTTCACCTTAGAGATAAGGCTCAGTGTCGGTGGAAAATCATTCCATATATCACTATAGCATTGCTCCAGGTCTTCCGGCCTTGTGTAATAGTTAGTATCGTCGTCTCTTATTGCAAACCTCATAGTAATGTTGTTATGTGTTTACTTTGTTGATCGCCTGTTGATATACGTTGGTATAAGACTCTACACATTGATCCATGTCAAACATCTGGTAACATTGCTCCGTATTAGCTTTGTGTTTAGCGTATAGTTGCTTATCTATTATATATCTGTTCATAGCATGGGCTACCTGCTCACTGCTCACCTGCCCGTTCTCAATAGGTACTATTATGCCTGAAGGATTTGTAGCCTGCCCTGTCATGTTCACTATTTCACCGGCATCGCTGGCTATTACCGGCACTTGGCAATACAGGTATTCTATTATAACTGTGGGCAAACTTTCAGATGGGTACGTAGATGGCAGCAGTCCTGCGTCAAATATATTGATCCAGTTGATGGGTGCGTCAGAATGCCCTGTAAAGTGGATGCGCTTTTCAGATGCGTACTGTTGCTTAAGGCTGTCAAGGTATTCTCCTGAACCTGTTAGTACCAGGTGTGTAGCAGCATTATTCAGCTTTATGAAAGCATCAATGGCTATCTGCCAGCCTTTATCAGGTATACCGCGAGATACCATTCCGAAAACAAAGTGATCTGTACCTATACCCAGTTGCTTTTTCAATACTTCAGGTGCTTCTGTTACTTTGCCTGTGTACCCGTTATATATCTTGCTGATTTTATTCTTTGTCTCCTGTGCAAAGTGTTCTTCAAAAAATCCAATCTGTTTGTCTGATATACAAACAGTGGCTGCCAGGCGTTTAAGATTATGAGGCGCCCTTGTTGAATAGTTTAGTAGTGGTATAGGGATGTTGTTCTTTGTCTTATTGAAAAACTGCAGGTAGTCACCATGTATGGTATTTACTACAGGAATATTCAATTCTGCACATACGTCAAGACACAGCTTGTCCACTTTCAGCAGGTGGCTGTGTATTACTTCTGTTTTATGTTCCGTTATCAGTTTCTTCAGCGATCTGCGGATGTATACATCTCTCAGGCTGAAATCCGTTTTCGTACGGAAGAAAAGCCCGTCAACTTTAGCCGTTATTTTTGCCGCAGGTATGTTGGCGGCTACTACTTGTACATCAGGTGCTATCAGTTTACACAGCTCGCGGTTCAGCAGCTCATTGTAAAAAACAAATACACGCACATCGTGGCCGTTGTTATGCAACGCCTGTGCAAGGCGCAGAATAAATGTTTCTGCCCCTCCCGGGTGTATTACTTCTGATGCCAGTATTATGTTCATTTACTTAAGTACTTACTGCGCAAAAAATATAATAAGGTCCTGTAACCTTCAGCATCTGTTTTACTGTAGCTGAAGTGTTTCTTCAATAAACTGCTCGCTTGTGTCCAGTTCTTTTTATCAACAGCCTTAGCCGCCCACATTCTGTAGCGCTTGGCCATCAGTGGTTTATTGTTGAATAACTGCTGCTCAAATGCTTTTGCTTCATCCTCCTTTCCTTGTTGCAGCCAGTCAGTTCCTGTTTCGGTTATCAGCCTGTGCAGTTCTGCTACTATATCCTGCGCTATCAGCTTACGTTCGTCATCCAGCACGTTGGTAATAGACCCCGGGTTGATCCTGTAATAGTACAGGCAATCTTTCAGGAAGTATATCGGGTACTTATGGTTTACTTTGAAAGTCCAGTAATGGTCATCGCCATATATACCGTTGAAGTATTCTGAAAAGTAACCGAATTCGTCAAACAGTTCTCTGCGCCACATCAGTCCCGGAAACCAGAAGGGGTATTTCAGTTGCAATTCTGTTACAAGAAAATCTTCTTTATAATCTTCTGAGTAGGAGTCAAATTCTATTACGTTCAGCGGTTTGTCATCCACGCCAATTGCCTGGAAGTCACTGCCGCATATCTTTATTTCAGGGTTGTTGATGAATACATTGGCCTGCTTTTCTATCCTGTCAGGCGGGCAGAGGTCGTCAGAGTCTAGTTGTGTAACCAGCTCACCGGTTGCCTGGCGCAATGCCCAGTTCTTATTTTTCACATATCCCAGGTTCTTTTCCTGTACATGTAATTTTATTCTTTTGTCTTTAAGGTATGGTGTGATTACCTCTGTAGAATTATCTTTTGAGGTATCATCACTGATAATGAGCTCCCAATCAGTATATGTCTGTGCCTGTATGCACTCAATAGCCTTGCCGACATATTCGGCAGAGTTATAAGAACACATTATGATACTCACTTTCATAATCCTTGTTTTTTATCAGGCGCTTTTTTTCATGCTTGCACGCAGCAGGTACAGTAGCGACTGGTAGTTTTTAAGGTAAAACGGGGCGATGCTGATGGCTTGTTTCAGCAATTCCCAACCTGTTTTATTTTTCCCGTTATCTATCTGTATACACGCAAATACCCTTAGTTTGTTGGCTATGAATTCTTTGGTCGTCATCAATTGATGCTCATAGTTTTTCAAAGCATCCATATCTCCGTCTTTCAGCCAATCAGTACCTGTTTCCAGCCTCTGCTTTTTCAGGTGTTGGTATATGTCATAAGATATCAGCTTCCTCAGTGCGTTGGGCTCTGCCAGGTCTATGCTTCTGTGGTCAGAGTTAGGTCTTGCCCATACAAAATACAGGTACTCATCCAGGTAATAGCCACCGTATTTATCTATAATGTCCATGATAAAATAATTATCATAGCTGGTTACCCTGTCCCAGTACAAGTTATAACCCGGAATGTCCTTAAGGATCTCCCTTTTGAACATAATGGTAGCAGGTGCCCAGTCCTCATTACGTATATCTACTTTGCCGGAACCCGGACGCTCAGGATATTCAGGGTCTATATGGCTGTAATAAAATATCGAGTTGGTCATGCAGCAGCCTACATCATTATTGTCCAGTACAGCGGCTTGCTTCTCTACTCTTTGCAGGTCGCACCAGTCATCACTGTCCTGTATCATTATGTAGTCCCCCTTTGCCTCAAAGAACATCCTGTTGTAACAACGTAGCCCTCCCTGGTTCACTTCAGTGGTCAATACCTTTATCCTGCTGTCTTTGGCCGCCCATTTGTTGATTATTTCAACAGAGTTGTCGGTCGAAGCATTATCACATACTATGCACTCGATATTAGTGTATGTCTGGTTCACAATGTGTTCCAGGCATTTATCTAAATACTCTGCGCAGTTATAGTTAGGTACAACAACTGATACCAGTTTGCTCATAATAACATTTTCGTTTAGTGGGTCTGTTGTTCGGCTGTCATCAACTCTTTGTACGATAGCTGTTCGGTTATAGTACCACCGTCTATTCTGTATATCTGGTTACAATACTTCAGCGATGTGTACCTGTGTGCGATGATGATCACCGTCAGGTGCTCTTCTCCCAATGCACGTATCGAGTTCGTAATCTCCTCCTCCGTTCTCGAATCCAGCGCCGATGTGGCCTCGTCAAATATCAATATCTGTGCTCCCTTATATATAGCACGTGCAATAGCTATCCTCTGTTTCTGTCCGCCGGAAAGATTGTTACCTCTTTCATTCAGCATGGTTTCCTCCTTATCAGGCCATGAATCTACCAACTCTCTCAGGCTCGATAGTTCTATTGCTCTTGCCAGTCGTTTATGGTCTATCTGGTCTTTGGGTTCACCAATAGCTATGTTCTCCATAAAACTGGTATTCATGATAAATACCTCCTGCCTTACATAGCCCAATATCTCCCACCACTTGTGTATATTATCTTTAGTGAGTTCGGTCTTGTCAATATGTATATCACCCGAAGTTGGATATAAGAACCCGAGAATATTATTGACCAGTGTAGATTTACCCGCACCAGAACGGCCTATGATACCTATCGATTCTCCTTTCTTAATATTCAGGTTGCAATTCTTCAGGATATCAGTATCGCTCCCCGGGTATTTATAACCTACATTGTTGAAGCTGATATTGCTCTCAAAGGTCATTGTCTTATCACTCTTAGCTACTATGTCTTCTTCCTCTGTTGGTGCAAAGTCCACGTCCTTGAATATAAAGCCAGTTGATGTCAGGTTATTCATCGATATCACAAAACGGTTGATAGAAGGTATGCTACGATAAGCTACGACAGAAAACAAACTCACGGTAGTGATGATCTTCTCAGTATCCTTCAGCACAAATACACCGTACACCAGTATCAGTATGATACACATGAATATGGCTATCTCAATGATACGTGTTGGGATAAACATCATAAAGTCTATCTGTGCCTGGTTATGGCTGTACTTTTTTGCAAAATCATGAAAACGTTTCTTGAACCTGTCTTCAGTACCTGCAATTTTAATATCCGTATAGCCGAATATCATCTCCTGTGCGTAGGCGTATAGTTTGATGCTGTTCTTGCTCTTTTCTTCACCGGCTACACGTATCATGTTCTTTACTTTGGCGTAGAATGTACCCATGATTGGTATAAGCACACCGATAAGCAGGAAGAACAGTTGCCAGTTGTACAGGCAGATGATAAGCCCTGTAAGCATGAATACTATTGCCTCGTTGATGAGGATAAGGCTGGATATAGCTGCGCTGCTGCACAATGCCGATTGATAGTAGGTAAGTTTACTCACCAGTTCGTTGGATGTTTCTTTCTGCATATCCAGCATACTGCGGTCATATACTTTACCCAGTACGTTCATAGATGAGCTGACATATAGTTTGCGCACAAACGCTACCTGCAACCAGTTGATGAGCAGGCCGAATGCATTCTTGGCTACTATCATCAGGAAAAATAAAGCAACAGTATAAACCAGTAGTTCGTTTTTTGAGAAGCCGTTCAGGATAGGGTAGTTGGTAGCTACTGTCTGGTAAAAAGACTCAGACATCACCAGGCCTACTACGGGTATGATCAGGGATAAGCCTAAAAGGTCTGTGATAGAACTGATAAACGTCCAGAATACTAACCAGTTAAAGGCTTTTTTTTGCCTCCTTGTAAATATATTATACAATTTCGCGACGTACGAAAGTGCATTTCTCTTTTTCAGTTTCATCAGCTATATGTAACTAATTTATTTCCTGCAATGATATTCTATTCAGTATAGAAGCCTATACCGTATCTCTCTTGTTAACATGCAAATAACTGAACGGGCCTGTCACCACCTCTTATTTGGTGAAAAACCGCTTGAATATGTTCTTTTTCTTCTTTCTCTTTTTGCTGCCTTCGTCGTAGTATCCGTATCCTCCTGATTGATACCCGTACACATAGCCATAACCGTAGCCGGAGCTGCCGCCATATCCGTATCCATACTTCTTCAGGAATTCTACACCGTTGAATATGATAGCCGGGTTTTGGATCTTCCCGTCTTTGTGCAGTACGTCAAACATCCTTACCTGGTCTTTTACAGTGTAAGACTGCCTGATAATAAACAGGTTTGTAGTAGCGAACTGTGAAAGTATCAATGCGTCAGACACCATACCTATCGGCGCGGTATCTACTATGATCACGTCAAACATTTCCTTCAGCTCTTCAAAAAGCTGGGCGCACTTGTCAGATACCAGCAGTTCTCCCGGGTTAGGTGGAATAGCACCACAGTTGGCTATATACAGGTTTTCGTGAATACCTGATGCTTTAATAACGTTCTCCAGTCCGCACATACCCGCAAGGTATCCGCTGATACCGCCATCGTTAGGCAGTCCCAGGTAGTGAGCGATCTTAGGTTTGCGCAGGTCAAACTCAAGAATGATAACACGTTTTTTAGACAATGTCATCGTGATACCCATGTTGATGGATATAAATGATTTACCCTCACCGCTGGTGCTGGATGTCACCATGTACACACGGCTGGTATTTTTTGTAGCCGACATGAACTCAAGGTTAGCACGTACCAGCCTGAACTGCTCCGCCACACCCGTACGTACATGTGGGCCAACAACGATCGCATTCTCCCTGTCTGTTGTTCCTTCCACTCTGCCGATAGAACCGATCAACGGTATAGTGGTTTGCGATTCAATATCGTTTTCGTTGATCACTTTGTTGTTCATCACCTCACGCAATACAACGATAGATCCCGGTATCAATACACCTATCAGGAACATCATCATGTAAATACGCTTAGGTACAGGGCTGATCGGCGTGCCTTGTGCATAAGGAACAACTACTACTTTAGATTTGTTAGTGGCAGCGTAAACTGATATCTCATTCTCTACCAGTTTTTGATACAGCAACAGGTATATACTCTGTAGTACAGGGTAGTTCCTGTTGGCTTGTGTTATCTCCTTATCGATCTCGGGTGCCTGCCTTATTTTTTCAGCTACTTCACGTTGGTTCTCGCGGGTTACGGCTAACTCACGGTTGGTGTTTTTCAGTACTTTTTTCGATGCTTCAATAACACGCATCCTCAGGGTTGCTATCTCATCCTGCTTGGCCAGCAGTTGCGGGTGTGCTTTACCCCAGTTCCTGGCCAGTAATGTACCTTCTCTTACAGCAATATTGTAGTCCTGTATAAATGCGGCAAGGTTCGGGTCGGTCACTTCTGCGCCGGCTATTATTTCAAACTCCTGGTTGTAAATATTCTCAAGACTGCTGATCAACGACTCGATCATTTGCTTTTTGCGCAGCAGAACTTCTATCTCCATTTCCGAGGCTGACTTCTTACCCATCAGGTCGGTTGTCTCTGCTTTTACATCTACTACGTCATTTTCTTTTTGTATACCAACAGTTATTGAGTCAAGCTCCTGCATATTGTTAGCAATGCTGGCTGTCCTGTCTTCAATAAACTCTCTTGTTTTCTCTGCGGTATAGTTGATGTTTTCCAGTTCGTTCTTCTGGTAGAAGTATATCAGCGTGTTCATGAAGTCGACTCCACGCTCCCTGATGTTATCTGTAAAGTGAAGGTCCAGCAGGCTGGTACGGCCATCCTGCAGGTCAACCCCGAAACGCCCGCCTATTCTTCCTGCAGCTACCTCAGGGTGCTCTATCTGAACAATAAAATCGGTTGACTCAAGAAAACCTTTGTTCACTTCCAGCCCATCAACATACAGTATCTTAAACCGGCCCCATTTCTTGTTGATCCATGTGCCGTACAATACCCTTTCTGATTGCTCTCCTTCTATCAGTTCAAACTGCCCTTCTACAACCTGGCGAATGGTAATTTGTTTGCTTCCCGCAAGAAACCCTTTCTCATCAAATTCAATTGTTATGGGACACTCCCTGTAAAGTTCTGTTTCTTTTACACGGCCTATAGCCCAGTAGCGAATGTTGATACCCAGCGAGTCGATCACTTTGAATATCATATCCTGCGACTGCAGTATCACTTTTTCATTGAAAAGGTTCACTTTCGATTTGTCGTTACCAGGGTCTAGTTTGCTCAATAAACTTTGTGCCGGATCTTCGCTGTTCTGCTCTATCAGTATAGAACTGTAGATGGCATACTGTGGAGTGGTATAGCGCAGGTACAGGTAACCGGCAGTAAGTGTAATGGATAGCGTAAGCACAAACCAGTACCAATTGGTCAGCAATGCGCCGAACAATCGTTTGAAGTCGAATGTCGAGTTAAGCTGGTTGAGCAGCCTGGCTTGTATTTGTTGTTGGCTTTGATCCATTCTTTGTGGCTTTCGCCCTTACTTCACAATTTGAGTTACACCATATATCGCAATCGCTGTAGACAACAATGACGTAAATGTTGGCAGGTAAAACCTCAGGAACTCATTACTCTCCTGGCGTCTTATCCTTGCCGGTTCAACATATATCAGGTCATTTTGTTTCAGGTAGTAATACGGGCTGCTGAACACATTTCTGCTGTTCAGGTTCAGCCTGGCGTACTCGCGTCTCCCTTCTGTTTCCCTTACTATCATCACGTTATCTTTCCTTCCTGTTATGGGTATATCTCCTGCCAGGGCTATCGCGTCTATCACGCTCAGCTTCTGGTTTGATGCTACTATAGAGCCCGGGCTTCCTACTTCGCCCAGAACGGTAATCCTGTAGTTGATGATACGTGCTTCTACAACAGGTTCTTTGATAAAATCTTCCAGCCTGTTGGCCATCATCTCTTTTATCTGCCTCAGTGTCATGCCCGATAGTTTTACCTTGCCCAATACAGGGTAGTCAATAAAACCGTTATCGTCTACGAGGAATGCTTTGTTTGAACTACCGGCGCCACCACCACCGGCACCTCCTATTGATGATGTAATGCTGAAGTTTGTTCCGCCTTCGTTGAAAATTGTCACAGGATCAACAGCGCCCATGCCACCGGCCGTAATACTGCTGATGGTGGTAACGTTGATGGCGAGTATATCACCTGGAAGAATGGTGATCTCTTTTCGCTTTTCAATATTTTCTACTTGTACATGAGGGTCAAGTGGTGTGTTATCTGAAAAGTATATCGTCTTTTGCGGTGCAGCACAGGATGCCGCAAGCATGACGATAGCCGCAGCAACTAGATAACAGGTCTGTCGCATAAGTTGTTATATTTAATTGGGTTAGTAATCTTCATCTTTTTTAAAAACCTCCTTCAACAAAGTAATACATACGCACATAGGGAGTCGCTGGCTCCCTCTTTTATCCGAATATATTACCACGATATCTTCACGTATTCAGGAACATGTCGAACGCTGTGCTGCAATGAGTTACAGGTTCTTGTGTACCTATACAAAATATATTATGCAAAATACGCTGTGTTCCTTACAGGACGAACTATTGTGGATAACTTATTCACAGGCAACTAACAGGTTATCCACATGAGTTCCACATCGGTATCATGCCGGATATTGCAAAATTGGTGCCGTTTGGTTAAGTTTTCGGCATGAAACTGGTTATCATGTTGTTAACTAACACAAGATTTTGACTAACAAAGACTTACATAGAAAAGAAGAATAAGGCTCTTTAGCCGGAATGTGATTTTTTGTATGTGTGTTGACGGTGGGAGTTATGGAGCTAATCTCGACTTTGTCCACTGGCCGTTTTTATCGGTTGTGAACAATATCCTGTCATGCATACGGCTACTCCGGCCTTGCCAAAACTCAATACTGGCAGGCTTTACGGCATATCCCCCCCAGTGCTCCGGCCTTGGAACTTTTTTGCCTGCATACTCCTGTTCGTACCGGTTGTAGTTTCGTTGCAGAATATCCCTGTCGGGTATGGTCTGGCTTTGCGGAGAAGCCCATGCGCCTACCTGGCTGGCCTCAGGTCTTGAGTGGAAATACTCATCACTATCTTTTGCGGGTATCCTGGTGGCGGTGCCATGTATCCTTACCTGCCGTTCCAGTTCTTTCCAGAAAAACACAAGGCATACATTTGGGTTATTCGCTATGTCTTTCCCTTTGGCGCTGTTGTAGTTGGTAAAGAAGATGAACTGACCCTCTTCCAGTCCTTTCAGTAGTACAATACGTGCGTCAGCCCTGTTTTCACTGTCTACTGTAGCCAGTGTCATGGCATTTACTTCGTCTACATCAGCCTTTTGGCATTCTATAAACCAGCGGGTAAAAAATAAAATGGGATCATCACCAACTGTTGACTCGTCAAGAGCAGCCAGCTGATAGTCAGTTCGTATGTCTGCAATATCTTTCAATGCGTATACGGTAGCAGGTGGAGTGATTATTTCTTATCTCCGCCCAGGTATTTCGACATTACATATATAAGTTCTATGGTCATCAGTATGATGAATATATAGCAAAGAGTCATGCCTAAGCCATACTGAACTGTATCGTAAAATGAGTTAAGAAGTACTGATGTCATTTGTTAGAAATTTACGCCGCAAGATACGAAACAAGCTTGTATTATACTACTTTATGTAATTCCCTTTTTTGTCAGTATTTTTCGCCTCAATCACCGTTACGATATGTTGTTACGCCACGTGCCGTTTTTGAGGTCTGTATTATTTTATTCCTTCACCGCTTTTGGTGGCCCGCAAGGGCATATAGGTATGATGATGCGCACCTTTGTGCAAAAGCGTAAGGATGTATCAGAAGAGGAGTTGATGGAATACAATGCTTTCTGCCAGATGTTGCCGGGGCCATCGTCCACTCAAACCGTAACACTCATAGCTTATAAGAGGGGAGGCATACCACTGGCTATCATAGCGCTGCTGTTGTGGATCATGCCTGCAGCCATCATAATGGGGGCGCTCTCGTTCGTTATATATTATATAGATGTAAGAGATATTAATACAGATCTGTTCAGGTATGTATTGCCCATGTCTGTTGGTTTTATATGTTATGCTGCCGCTAAAATGATGAGATCAAGCGTGCGGCACGTAGCTACATGGGCTATAATGATCGGTTGTATCATAGTTACCTATTTTGTGCGCTTTCCCTGGGTATTCCCTGTATTATTACTACTGGCGGGTATTATAAGTAATTTCAGCAATAAGCGTATCCCCGATATTAAACAGAAACCCAAACCCATAAAGTGGAAAAACCTGTGGGTGTTCGTAGGTATATTCCTTGTGGTAGGTGCATTGAGCGAGGTGGCAACGCTATATGCCTTCCCGAATGCGAAACTTTTCAACCTGTTTGAGAACTTTTACCGTTTCGGCTCAATTGTCTTTGGTGGAGGGCAGGCCCTAATGCCCATGATGCTGTTCCAGTTCGTCAACAGGCCGGAGCGTCTCGGTATGGCTCCGTTGCTGTCGGGTGAGCAGTTGCTTACCGGGTATGGAATGGTACAGGCGGTGCCTGGCCCTGTATTCGCAGTGTGTTCTTATGTGGGGGGGATGGTCATGAGCCCTTATGGTGCGGTATGGCAGGGGGTAGGTTGTCTGGTAGCTACATTCGCCGTATTCCTGCCCAGTACATTATTGTTGTTTTTCCTTTTTCCCGTTTATCAGAACCTGCGCCAGTATGTAGTTATCTTCCGCGCGCTTGAGGGCATTAATGCCGCTATTGTAGGTATCGTATGGGCTTCGGGCGTAGTGCTCTTTCAGACCATGACCTTTGAGTGGACCAACCTTGTGGTGGTGGCCATTACATTCTCAATATTATACTTTACTAAAATACCCGCACCGCTTATTGTGCTGGGTTGGTTATTGCTTGGGTGGACGATGAATATATAATTACTCCTCTTTCAGTAATTTTTTAATGTCTCCTATCAGTTGGTTTACCTCGTTCATGTCTGTTCCTTTATAGAAGCGCCCGCGCAGAAAACCGTCTTTGTCTACCAGTACAAATCTGTCTGAGTGTATGAAGTCGCTTTCAATATCTACTACAGATGTGTCATCAACGGCGCTGATCAGGTAGCTGTATCTTGCCGCGTCATACAGTTCTTTCTTGTCTCCGGTAAGAAACATCCACTGCTCAGGGTCGGCGTCAAAACGCAGGCTGTATTCTTTCATGGCCGATACGGTATCTTTCTTAGGGTCTACACTGTGTGATAGTATTTTTACTTTGTCATTACCCCTGAAAGCCTCATACACAGTACTCATGTTTTCGTTCATCTTAGGGCATATGCCTTTGCAGGTAGTAAAAAAGTACTCCACTACATATATCTTACCCTTCACGTCTGCTTCTGTAATGGTATCACCTTCCTGGTTCACAAAGGCAAATGGTTGCACGTGATGCCCTGTATTTGCGCTTATTACGGGTAGCTTTTCCGGTTTCGATGAGAATTTCAGCGAGTAGGTTACAAATGCAATACCCAGTATCAGGAAAAATACAATGAGGAAAATACCTGTCTTATTCATTTTCATAACGCCGCAAAGTTACGCATAAGTAGCTTATCTGGCGGAGAGTATTTGCCTTTCTTCGTAAAATGAGGGCAGTGGATAGCCCAGGCCTTCCATTATGTTTTCCAGCATGATGTTTTCATCAGGATTATACCTCCTGTTCAGGTTAAAGCCGTGTAGCCTTGCCCATCCCTGCCATTTGGTAGCTGCCAGTACGTTCTTGTACTCGGCCATCATATCATAAATGTTTACGCCGGTTTGTCTTGCTATCAGTTTTACCATCAGCACGCCTTGGGTTTCATTCAGTGCTTTTATCTCAGCGTCAAACCTTTCTCTCAGCTCATCTTCTCTTTTTCGCACATAGGCCCTGCGTTCTTTCCTGCTGATGTCCTCAGTCTTTGTTTCCAGGTCATTGTAAAGTGTAACTGCCTCCCGTACGTAAGGCATTACGGTAGTTACGTAATATTTCATCTGGTTATACCGGTATCGCACGGTGTCATTGGCCCAGTCGCGTTCCGATGTAATATTTACGGGCCGCATAGTAACATGCAGTTGTGTGTCAGGTACATTGCCCTGTGCGTATGCACTGCCTGTTGTGCATGTAAATATCAGTAGCTTGAATATGATACAAAAACGTTTCACAACCTTGTTTATGCAAGCCTCGTGCCAGAAAAACAGTATAAAAGGTTAAGTATTGAAGGGTGGTTATTCTCTTATGAGGGTAAATCGTACTGTGCGGCGCTCTACGCTTGATATGAGCTGCATCATGTACACGCCACTGGCATAGCCGCCAAGTTCTATTTCTTTGTGGAATTTAGACTTGTCAGGTGTAACGGAACCTTTATATACCAGCCTGCCCAGGTGGTTGTATATATTCAAGGTAAGTGTGGCGTCCGTTTGCGTGATGCCTTTAATGGTAAACTTACCATTGTTCGGGTTGGGGTACAGGTCAAGAGTTATGCCCAGTATATCCGTTACTTCTACAAACGTGGTAGTGGTGGTAGTGCAGGTGTTAAATGTAGACGTCAGTTCGTATTCGCCACTGTTTCTGTAAGTGGCAATGGGTATTTCCGGGTTCGGCTCATTTGATGTAAACCCATCCGGCCCTTTCCATGAAAATGTCACACCCGGCTTTTCATTGTTTGAGAACAGTTGCAATTGTTCTCCTTCTTTTATCGGGCCGTTGTTTCTTGCGGTAGAGTTGCCGGGGCCTTCCTTACTTTCTACTTCTGTACTGGCATAGGCTGACACGCATTCGTCATTGATAACACGTACCTTATAGGTGCCACCCATACCTGTCTTAAAGCTGTCTATTACGGGGTTGGCTTTGTCAGATGTAAAGCCGTTCGGCCCCGTCCATTCAAAAGTAGAGTTGGGCAAAATACTTTCAGAGAATAACGTTAATTCAGTAAAAGTGCATACAGGGCTGTTGCTGCTGATGCTTTTTATGCCCGGCATCGGCTTGATGATCACTTCTGTGCTGTCGGTTATGGAGCAGTGGGCCAGTTCTGTTTTTACTTTGTAGAAACCTTCCGCGGCTTCAGTTACATCGTATAGCTTCGGGTTTTGTGCATTAGAACTAAAGCCGTCAGGTCCCGTCCAGGAATAAATACCGTTAGGTGTTGTGTCTGCCTGTAGGTTTAGCTGCTCGCCAAGGCACAGCGGGCCGTTGTTGGCTGGTTTGGGTTCTCTTATATCCGGTACATTGATGTTAATGAATGAGGGAGGCGATTTGCAGCCCAGTATCTCTTGAGTTACTACATAAGTGCCCGCGTCTCCCGCCAATACAGGAAACCTGCTGAATGTTCTGAGTACACCCAGTACTGCTGTGTCGCTGGTCTTTTTCCACTCTATACCATTCAGTTCATTGGTGTTTACGGATAGCTGCAGCCTCTCGCCGGGGCATAATACCGAGTCTCCTGATATTTTCAGGGCTACCAATGGTATTCCTACATCCAGTTTTGTTTTTCCGGCATATGACTCGCAGCCTGCTTTACTTGCATATAGCCTGTATTCTCCTTCATCCGTTTTTGCGATATTGGCCTTGCTGGCAGAAGTTCCGGTGCCGTTAAATCCGTTTGGTCCTTCCCAGCGGTAAGTCACGCCTGCCGTAGTGCTGCTGCCGTTCAGCAGTAATGTTTCTCCTATACAGATAGGGCTGTTGCTAGTGGCCACAGGTGTGTCGGGTTTGGGTTTTATGGTTACAAAACTACTGGCGGTGTCCCAGCAGTTACCAATGCTGAATTTCAGCAGGTACGGCCCGTGGTCTTGCATATCTGTGTGCTCTACCCACAAACCGGCTGAGTTGATGACTTTATTGGTAGGTAGTGTCAACTGGAATGCACTTGGCGGTGCGTTGGGTACATTGGTGGTCATCGATATGGTCAGTTCATCATCCTCGCATACGGGCGATGTGTTGCTGAAGGTCACGATCTTTGGTGCGGCGGATATCACTACATTGACACTGTCATAGGAAGTACAGGTATAGCTGGTAACATATACAAGGTATTTCCCGGCTCCTGCCTGTGGTATGTTATTGATCACGGGGTTCTGCAGGGTGCTGGTAAAGTTATTGGGGCCTGTCCAGTTGAATGTAGGCAGCGCATTAGGTGTGGTGGCGGTTAAGTGTACCGTATCGCCTACGCATAATGGACCGTTCGTACCCGCATTCACAGTCGGGAAGTTGGATATCCTGATGTTTTTGGGAAAAGGGCTGGATGCATATGCAGGTACAGTTGCTGTCGCCCTGATACGATATCCTGTTCCTGCTGTTATTGTAGAAGGTAGCGTACAACTGGCGTTGCCGGACACAAGCCCGTAGTGTGTACCAATAATGGTTGGTGAAGTAAAGTTGCCCGATGCGTCAGATAATTCAACTTTAAAAAAGTTTGCCATGGCAAATGTGCCGGTAACTACAACAGGTACTGTAAAAGACTCCTGCAGGCATAACATAGTATCGGTAAACCCAGAGCCTATTGCAACAGTTTGCGCACGTAAGCTACCCGCAACCAGCAATAAGCATAGTTGAGTAATTACAATAAATTTGTAAGTAGTTTTGCGTCGCATATTATTGTTTACCCGTACATTGCAAATGTAGCAGAAGTACTATTAGCATAAAATTAATACTTATTACACTATTTTAATGATTATTTTCCTTTAAAGTGCTGTTTCTGCTGTATTAATGAATATGATAGCCAGGTATATAAATATATTGTTGTTATTCAGTTTGTTACCTATTGTTGGTGCAACAGGGTGCATTGAGGACAAGTGTACCGGTATTCAGTGTATGAATGAGGGTGTATGTGTACGGGGCAAGTGTGCCTGTACTTTTGGTTACGAGGGCGATCTTTGCGATGAGCAGTGGTACCAGAAGTTTGAGGGGAAATGGCAGGTGTCTGAAACGGATAAGAAAGGGGCTGTACTCAGGCAATATGATGTTGAGGTAATATATGGCGGTGCTCCTGATACTTTCAGGTTGCTCAACCTGGCCGATACAGTAGACACGGTTATATGTGTGCGTGAGGCATACCGTACTTTTACTATTCTTGAAAAAGCGGTGAACGACAGCTTTAAAGTGCAGTCAACCCAAAGCGTACTCAGCGATGATGGTCGGAAAGTCACGGGATTGTATTCTTTAAGTCAGAAAGATGTAATAACAAGCGTCGGTTATAGCTGGACAAGGTAAATAGATTATTTTCGTTTTAAATAAAGTAAATATGTTGACCCGTTTAAAGAGTGTATTAGCTACAGTTTTGGTTTTGTTGGTTGTTTTCAGTTCTGTCACGTATACGGCCTGTAACAAGAAAAAGTACACTTATATAGATCCCTGCGAGGGTATCGAATGCAAGAACAATGGTATATGCATTAGTGGTGAGTGCGATTGTACTACAGGGTATACGGGTACCTATTGCGATAAAAAGGCCATCACACCTTACCTCGGCAATTGGGCTTTCTCACAGCAATTGAAAACGTCTAATAACCAGGTTGTTTCAGGCCCGGTAAAGAATTATGAGGTAGCTATTACCGAAAACAGTAAGGGTGTTACCTACCTCAGTTTCGATGGATTGATGGGTGAGGGGGCGTTTATGCCTGATGTTCGCATAGCTATGCAGATAGGTGAGATCACATATGGTGCAGATTCTATCATTGTTGAAACGGATATACCATCGTCACAAAACAACTTCGTTTTTCTACGCAATCAGCCATTAGGTTCTTCTGTTATCCAGTTAATAAAAGGAGAAGGGTATATCAACAGTACAGGTACCCAGATATCCGGTGAGTTTTGGGTGTCATATCCTGACTCGGTAAAAGGAGCTGTTCAAGACAAATATTCCTTCACAGCATCATATATAAACTAACTATTTATTTGCCGTCATCAATCGCCGCTATCCGTTAAACAGCCCGTTTTTCAAGCAATTTAGCCTTCCTTTCGCAACACGATTTTATATATTGGAAAACTTGTCTGAAAATGGCTGTAAAAAAATTTGCAAAAATCAATTTGTTACCTACTTTTGCAATCCCGTTTCAAACACGGGAAGTTCTTAACAACAGATATTAGCCGCTTTAGCTCAGTTGGTAGAGCAACTGATTTGTAATCAGTAGGTCGCTGGTTCGAATCCGGCAAGCGGCTCTTTTCGCAGGGCATCTTAAAACAGATGCCCTGTCGGAAAAGTATCAAGGAGGGTAGATGGCCGAGTGGTTAAAGGCGACAGACTGTAAATCTGTTCTCGTGAGAGTACGTAGGTTCGAATCCTACTCTGCCCACATAATTTTAATGTTGCAGCATGGATATGCGGCAACAATACTTTTTTGTATTGTAGTCACTGTTCTGGCTGGAAAAGCAGTATTAGCGGGAGTAGCTCAGCTGGTAGAGCGACAGCCTTCCAAGCTGTAGGTCGCGGGTTCGAACCTCGTCTCCCGCTCGTTAATAAACCACGTTTTCATCAGGCAAGGTATTGCATTGGTGAAAGCTTTAGGTTTTATAAGAAGTTCTTAAGTTGTTGTAGCTCATTTACTGTAATGCACCGCATTATATGCGGTAAATGCAAAATGTGTGATTAAGCGGAATAACAAAAGCTGTTGTAGCTCAGCGGTAGAGCACTTCCTTGGTAAGGAAGAGGTCGGCAGTTCAATCCTGCTCAACAGCTCATCAGGGTACAATGTAATGTACTCAGACTAAATTAAAGAGCATCACGCTATGGCGTGAAGGTCGGCAGTTTCCCGTACGTACGGGACTCAACAGCTCATCAGGGTACAATGTTATGTACTCAAACAAAAAAGTATTGATATAAGCCTGACGGCTTGCAATTAATAAAGAAAGAAAAAGAAACAATTTAAACATCTCTTAAAAAGAAATAAAATGGCAAAAGAGACCTTTAATCGGGACAAACCCCACGTAAACATTGGTACTATCGGTCACGTTGACCATGGTAAAACTACATTAACAGCTGCAATCACAACTATCCTGTCAGAAAAAGGTCTGGCTGCGAAAAAAGGATATGATGAGATTGACGGTGCACCTGAAGAAAGGGAGCGTGGTATCACGATCAACACTGCGCACGTTGAGTACGCAACTGATACACGTCACTATGCACACGTTGACTGCCCAGGTCACGCTGACTATGTAAAGAACATGATTACGGGTGCTGCGCAGATGGACGGTGCGATATTGGTGGTAGCTTCTACTGATGGTCCAATGCCTCAAACTAAAGAACACATCCTTCTGGGTCGTCAGGTTGGCGTTCCTCGTATGGTTGTATTTATGAACAAAGTAGACCTGGTTGACGATCCTGAGATCCTTGAGCTGGTTGAAATGGAGATCCGCGAACTGTTGAGCAAGTACGAATATGATGGAGATAACACTCCTATCATCCAGGGTTCTGCTACAGGTGCACTTGCTGGTGAGCCTCAGTGGGTTGAAAAAGTATTGGAACTGATGGCTGCGGTTGATGAGTACATTCCTCTTCCTCCACGTGCTGTTGACCAACCATTCCTGATGTCTGTTGAGGACGTATTCACTATCACAGGTCGTGGTACTGTTGCTACAGGTCGTATCGAGCGTGGTGTGATCAAAGTTGGTGACAACGTTGAGATCGTTGGTTTCAATGAGTCTCCGTTGACTTCTACTTGTACTGGTGTTGAGATGTTCAAAAAACTTCTTGACCGTGGTGAGGCTGGTGACAACGCTGGTATCCTGTTGCGTGGTATTGAGAAAAAAGATATCAAACGTGGTATGGTTATCGTTGCTCCTAAGAGCATCACTCCGCACACTGAATTCAAAGGCGAGGTTTACGTACTGAGCAAAGAAGAAGGTGGTCGTCACACTCCGTTCTTCAACAAATACCGTCCTCAGTTCTACTTCCGTACTACGGACGTAACTGGTGAGTGTATGCTGCCTGAAGGCGTTGAAATGGTAATGCCTGGTGATAACGTTAACCTGCATGTAAAACTTATCGCGCCTATCGCGATGGAGAAAGGTCTGAAATTCGCGATACGTGAAGGTGGACGTACAGTAGGTGCCGGTCAGGTTACTGAAATAATCAAGTAATCAAACGCAGTTATAACTGCTTTGAAATAAATTGGAAACTGCCCCGCATTGCGGGGCAGTTTTTTTATAGCAGCTTTTTCCTCAAATTTACATATGCAAACTACTTACCTCAATACTGCCGCTTCCGGTTTACTACCCTCAGCATTTACAACAGCCGCCAATAAATTATATGCCGACCTTGCAGCCAATGCCAGTACCCGTGCTGAAAAGTGTCGCGATGAAGAACTGCCGGTCATCAGGCAGCAGGTTGCTGCATGCCTGGGGGCTGATACAAGAAATATCGCACTTATTCCAAACTTTTCGTGGGGTATGAATGCCATAGTACATTCTTTAAAAGGTAATGAAAAAGTACTGATGTATGCACCTGATTACCCCTCATTGCTGGAGCCATTCCGTATCAACAACTTTGATATTACCTGGGTGCACGATACAGATGGCTTTACTATACCGGTAGAGGAGATCAAACAAAAGCTGGTTGCCGAGAAGATAAATATACTGGCCATCAGCCATGTACAATGGATGTCGGGTTATAAAATAGACCTTGCAGACCTGGGTGCTTTTTGCAGGCAACACAATATCCTGTTCATTGTAGACGCTACACAGAGTTTTGGCGCTATACCTATCAACCTGGCTGAACTAGACATTGATGTGTTAATAACCAGCAACTACAAATGGATGAATGCCGGCTTTGGCACAGGCGTCATGTATGTCAACAACAGGTTCCTGGAAACATATACTCCCGCAGTAGGAGGCAACAACAGCTACACTATAAAAGATGGTAAACCTGTTTACGAACCCGGGATACTCAGCTTTGAGCCGGGGCACCCTAATATGTACGGCTTCACGGTGCTGGGTGCAGCCATTCAGGATAAAATGCAACGTGGCATTGAGCATATTGAGGCGCACAACAAAATGCTTACCCAAATGCTCATAGACGAGGTCGCAGGACTCAATGTCACGCTCATAGGCGAACCATCAGTTGCAAACCGTGCGTCTATTATATTCCTTAAAGATGAGAACGGTTTATGGGCAAAACTTAATGAGCATGGTATCGTCTGCTCTCAGCGAGGCAATGTGCGTATCAGCATGCACTACTACAATACAGTAGACGATATACGATCATTAGTTAAGGTTTTGAAAGAAATATGATGATATAAGTAACAATACTCATGAATAATGCCCGTCAACCATTGCTTTTTCTCATGAATTAATGATATTTTAGCAATTCAAAATTAATGATAATGAAAAACCTCGTTATACTATTGTCTGCTGTTGTATTGTTTGTTGGTTGCACTACCGGTGAAAGCAAGATACCTTGCCAGGAAGGGACATTACACTTCATTAATAACTCTGTTAACCCCTATAAGATTGAGATTGACAATAAACCAAGTACGGATATAGCAAAATTTTCCACACTGGATCAGACGGTTTTTAACGGCTCTTATTATGTAAAATGCACACAGATAAGTGGTTATAAAGTAAACCCTGTAGTGAAAGAATACCACGTTACAGTTGACTGCGATGTGATTACGATCTCTATTCCATTATCTCCGCACGACTCGATCTAAGGAGAAGAACGTACATTGAACATATAAGCTAATTAATATCCACAGGTCATTTTGTGCTGATGTGGCTCACTACACGTTGCCTTACAGATGGGAAACTGTTGAGTTTCTTTTTTACAAGTTTATTCATTGGCATCTCGTAAAACTTATAGGCGGTGATACTTGCTGCCAGTGTAATGGCGAATATGATAGCGGCGCCGGTATAGCCAAGTGGTATCCAGCTATACGCCATCTGCAACTCTATATAGTAGCGCAGCACCAGCACATGCAGCATATACATGGCAAAACTGGCATCTCCAAGCGATACAAGTACCTTGTTGGATAATATGTCAGATACAAACCCTTTTGAGTAAGCAAATACATACACCAGTACGCACATAGGCACTATATAGTATATAGAGTAGCGATAGCCAAGCGGTACATATTCATGCAGGTATATGAACGTGAATAAAAGTCCGATAGCAAATACTTCAGCAATGCCTGCCAGCCTGCGATTGTTCAGAAATTCTATATCCTTGCGCTGCTCATACAGCCTGTACAGCATCATACCAATAATAAAATCACCTATCCTGCACAGTGGGTTCACGTAAAACAGGGCATGATGAAATACGTCCCTGGTCAGCATTACGCCAATAGGTACAAGTGTAACATAACCAAGTACAGACAGCCACCTGTTCCGTTTACGGTTAAATATAAATATCAGTATCGGGAAGCTCAGGTAAAAGAACATCTCGTCCGATAAGCTCCATGCTACCGCGTTGAACGTCAGGTAATAACCATCCGACGGTACAAAGCTCTGCAGCAGTAATACATTCAGCAGCAATTTCTTAATAAAGGTTACAGAGTCACCATACTGCATCAGCGGTATAGCTATTAAAAGCGTAAGAAAATGCAAAGGGTATATCCTGGCAAAACGTGCCTTCCAGAACTGGAAGAACCTGATCGAGCCGCTTTGTATCTTATCCTTATAGCTATAGCTCAACACAAAACCACTGAGTATGAAAAAGAAACTGACACCAATAAAACCCTCCTTGAAGTAATAGTTATGTATATCGCTGATACCGGGTACATCCTCAAAGAACCACATATGGCTCAGGAATACCAATACAGCAAAGACAAAGCGGAGCGATGTCAGCGGTTTGATCATTGTGTTTTTTATTTGCAGGCAATGTAAGAACCTTATGTAAAAGATCTGGCATAGAAACGGCCCGATAACATTACGTTAGGAATTTGTTTATATGTATATGCTGTAGATGCCGCTGCCAGTGCGGTATTGTACCAATGCTGATTAAATAATATATTTATGCAAATTATTTGTGGTATGAACCTATCGGGCAGAATAATAGTCGTTTTTAGTTGCATGGTATTGTTTACAGCATGTACCAAAACCGTTGACACTGATAAAGAAAATGGTGGTAACGCTAATACACTGTCAACAATCGGGCAATTGTTAGTAGATGGGAAGTGGCAGCTAACCGCCCGCACAGCTACTACACAGTACCGGGGTAAAGACACGACTGCTGACTTGTATGCTGATATGGATGATTGTGAAAAAGACGATTTTGTTCAGTTCGCTTCAGATGGTACCGTAACAAGGGATGAGAACGCCGTTAAGTGCACAGGCAATCCTCAAAGTTCCACAATGACCTGGAAACTCATGGACAACGATACTAAAATAGCCATATACGATAGCAACCCTGACACATTGGGCCTTGAAGTTTCCGGTACGCAAATGAAATTCACCCAAACAAAAACCAATACTTCAGGAATGCCTATCAACTACCTTGATGTTTATAAGAATATCAAATAGATATAATAAGGTAATAATTTCATTTATCTATTTCTGCTCTGTAAATGCGTTGAAGGCATTCTTCAGTTTTTTTCTGGTATCGTAACAGAAGTCTTCGGCATTCATACTATCCTTTTGCATTTCATACAGGTTGACGATAGCTTCTTTTTCTTTTGGATGATCCGCCCAGAAACCAGGTTTGTTTACAGAGAATAATGCAGATAAAAGGTCACCGGGGTAATATTCCGTCTCTATAAAAATATCCTCCTGCAGCGTTTCTATAGCTATTGGCACAAGACAATCAAGCCCTGCGTTCTGCCCGATGAGAAACCTTATGTCATGAAGTTCTATCTGGCCTATGGGTATGCTGTGCAACTTATAGAATCGGTATATTGTACCACTGCTGTTCTCGCCGTCAGGTATCTCACCTTCCCATTTAAAGTTGTCTACGTCACTTACGCTCAGGCTTCGGCAGTTTTTTGTTTTCATAACTATTGTTTGTCTTTCAGTATTCAAACCGGAAACATAACTTTTCCGATTACCGGATGCTGCTACTCCCTGAGTATTTTTTCCATTTTCCTTCCCTTGGCCAGTTCATCCACCAGCTTGTCCATATAGCGCACCTTCTGCATCAGCTTGTCTTCTATATCTTCTACACGATAGCCACATATCACACCGGTAATTTTCGATACATTAGGGTTCAGTTGCGGAGCCTGTGCAAAAAAGGTTTCAAAATCATGCTCTTTATCTATCTGTTGCTTAAGCTCTTTTTTATTATAACCCGTCAGCCAGCATATTACAGTATCCAGTTCTTCCCGGGTACGGCCTTTTCTTTCCACCTTATTGATGTACAAAGGATATACACTCGAAAATTTCATCCTGTACACTCTTGTATTATCCATTCCTTAGCGGTTTTGTCTTTCAAATATAATATTTTCCTTTCCGTTTTGTATTGCCATTTCCACAACTGGATCTGTCTGGTAAACAATCAACTACAGGCTTGCTACTGGCGGATGATTATTGTTTTGAAATTTAACTGTTTATTGGTATATTTGTTATTGTTAGTGTAGTGCTGAATTTACTATTATTCTGCTCACATATTTATTAGAAAACATTATTAAGATCAATAACCATGAAAAGGCTTTCACCGGTTCCGGATAATTTTGTGAGCATACAGCAACTTAAGATCTTTCAGCCTGATATGATATTTTCCCGCTCCGCAGCGGGATTTTTTATGCCTGTTTACCTTTCAGTACAATTCGGGTTTTACTTAACAATACTTAACAATTTTTCTGTAATGCATTGCCTGTCAATTGTTTATAAATGCCCGATATTGCTTTTGGTTAAACCCTCTATTGCGGGAAGCGAGAATTACTTAACAAAATATGTCTATGGTAAATTCTTAAGACCAGGTGTCTGTGTACTTTAAAACATGAACCTTACATATAAAACGATGGGAAAATGGTTTGTGAATTTGTACCCTGGAACTTGTTATTTGAATTTTGCCATTTGTTATTTGGAATATCAATATATGATGGGCAAAACTTCATTTTTCTTTTGGGTGATTACTTTTTACTTTTGGCTTAACGAGGTATGTCAGACAATTATATAGTATCAGCACGTAAATACCGCCCCCAGGCCTTCGATACGGTCGTGGGGCAGGAGCATATTACTACAACGCTAAAAAATGCCATTAAGAACAATCACCTGGCGCATGCCTACTTGTTCTGTGGCCCGCGTGGTGTGGGTAAAACTACCTGCGCGCGTATACTGGCTAAGACCATCAATTGCGAAACACCTACTGCTGATATGGAAGCATGTGGTAAATGCAGCACATGCCTCAGCTTCGCAAACCATACCTCGTTTAATATTTTTGAGCTGGATGCCGCGAGCAACAACTCGGTAGATGATATCCGCGAGTTGGTCAACCAGGTAAGGTTTGCGCCGCAGGCGGGTAAATACAAAATATACATCATAGACGAGGTACACATGCTCAGTGCCTCGGCCTTCAACGCCTTCCTGAAAACGCTGGAAGAGCCGCCGTCATATGCCATATTCATCCTGGCTACTACTGAAAAGCATAAAATATTACCTACCATCCTCAGCCGTTGCCAGATATTCGATTTTAAAAGGATCACTTCCGGCGATATATCTAACCACCTGCATACTATAGCTACCAAAGAAAGTGTAGTGGCGCAGGATGCCGCGCTGCACGTTATAGCGCAAAAAAGCGAAGGTTGTATGAGGGACGCCCTCAGTATGTTCGATCGTATTGTGAGTTTTACCAATGGTATGCTTACCTACAACAATACCATGGAGCATCTCAACCTGCTCGATGCCGATTTTTATATCGGTATGGTAGACCATATGCTGGCGCAGGATGTGAGCGGTACCTTATTACAACTGGACGGAGCTTTGGAACGTGGTTTTGAAGGGGATGTCATACTGGAAGGATTGGCTGAGCATTTCCGTAACCTGATGCTGTGTAAAGACCCGCGTATGGCAAGGCTGCTGGATGTACCTAATGAACACAAACCTGTGTATCATGAAAAGGCCAACCAGGCACCACCTTCATTTATTATCTCAGCGCTCAATGTAGTCAGCGAGGCGGAAATGAACTACCGCAATGCTAATAACAAGCGGCTGCATGTGGAGATGTGCCTCATCAGGTTATGCTATCTGCTCCAGGCCATACAGCCCGGAGAGCTAAAAAAAAACTCTGATAGTGTAGCAGTGCCGGATGTTGCTCCTGCACCCAGGCAGGCTGCTAAAACTCCCGAACCACAACAAACAACACCTCCTCCACCGCCACAGGCAAAGGAATATACAGTAAAAGAAGAAGTAACACCTGCCTCTGTACAGGAGCCCACACCCAAGAAAGAAGAAAAGCCGGCTACTCCCGCGGCACAACCTTCAGTAGCAGCTACACCGGCACCTGCAGCACCCAAACCAAATGGTAACGGTGGCAATCGCCGTATCAGCAGTAACCTCCTCGACGAGATAGATCACGCTGTAAATACAGCTCTTACAGAACAGCAGGAAGCCAAAGAGCTGACTGAGGAAATGGTCATGAGCCTGTATGAGAACTTCCGCAAGCTGGTGCTCGAGGCGAATAGAATGGTACTGCATGCACAGTTGATACATATCAGGCCGGAGTTCCGTGCGCCTGATGAAGTTTGCCTCATCAGCCCGTCTGTTCTTACTGAAACTTATGCCCGCGAACATCGTAACGAAATACTGGAATACTATCGCGAGCAAACGGGCTTACTGGTAAGGGTCACAACTGAGATACAGGAGAATGAGGATATAATGGCAGACCAGCAGCAAAAGGTACTCAGCAAGCAGGATATGTACGATGAAATGGTAGCCAAAAACCCTGACCTGGCAAGGCTCAAAGACACATTGGGCCTGCATCTCGATTATTAGTAATATGGTGTATTCTGCTATGTGTGTTCGGGTGCGTGCAAACTCCCTAATTAAAGGCGAAATAAAAATAGGAATTGATTACTTTTGACATCTGAATCTTAAAAAAGAAGGATTATTTATGGCCGAAGCGATACGTATGCCACTCCTGAGTGATACGATGAAGGAAGGCGTTATAGCCGAATGGCATAAAAAGGTGGGCGACAAGGTAAGCGCTGATGATGTCATCGCTGATGTAGAGACCGATAAGGCTACCATGGAGGTTATGCCTTATGTAGACGGTACGCTCCTGTACATTGGCGTGGAAAAGGGCCAGGCTGCCAAGGTAAATGGCATTATCGCCATCATTGGTAAAGAAGGTGAAGATTATAAAAGCCTGCTGGAAGATAGCGGTAATGATAATGGCACTGAGACAAAGGAAGAAAAAACTGCAACTGAAGAAGCTCCTGCAAAGAAAAAATCAGGTAAGCCAAAGAGCGGTGACGCTACTGTAATACGCATGCCTTTGCTCAGCGATACTATGAAGGAGGGTAAGATCGTAGCCTGGAACAAGAACGTAGGCGATAAGGTGCAGAGCGATGATGTATTGGCCGATGTAGAAACCGATAAAGCTACAATGGAAGTCATGGGCTACGCGGAAGGTACATTACTGTATATCGGAGTGAAAGAAGGTGAGGCGGCTAAAGTAAATGACATTATTGCCATAGTAGGTAAAGAGGGTACGGATATAGAACCATACCTGGAAGATGAAGATGATACAGAAGACAGTGTTCAGGAATCTGAAAATAAAGCTGCTCCGCAAGCTGCGGCTGCATCTGCAGCACCTGCTGCTGCCGGGCATTCAGGTTCAGGTAGCAATAACGGCAGGGTAAAAGCTTCTCCGTTGGCTAAAAAGCTGGCAGAAGATAAAGGAATAGATATCAGCATGGTACAAGGTACCGGCGATGGTGGCCGTATCATCAAGCGTGATATAGATAATTACAAACCATCTCAGGCTCCTGCACAACAAGCGGCTGGTACAGCATTTGTACAGCAACCGGTAGCAGTAGGGCAGGAGGGGTATACAGATGTGCCTGTATCGCAGATGCGTGGTGCTATTGCCCGCAGGCTGGGTGAAAGCAAGTTTACTGCTCCGCACTTCTACCTCACCATGACCATTACCATGGACAAGGCTATGGAAGCGCGTAAGGCTATCAATGATGTATCTCCGGTAAAAGTTTCTTTCAACGACCTGGTTATAAAGGCTTGTGCTATGGCATTGCGCCAGCACCCATTTGTAAACAGTAGCTGGCTGGGCGATAAGATCCGCCAGAACCACCATATACATATTGGTAGTGCCGTGGCAATTGATGATGGTCTGATAGTACCTGTTATCAAATTCGCTGATCAGAAGTCACTTTCTCAAATTGCAGAAGAAGCTAAATCACTGGCTGATAAAGCACGTAATAAGAAGCTACAACCGCCTGAATTTACAGGTAACACTTTCACCATTTCCAACCTGGGTATGATGGATATAGATGAGTTTACTGCCATCATCAATCCACCTGATAGCTGTATACTGGCTGTAGGTAAAATAGCCGCAACTCCTGTAGTTGAGAATGGCCAGGTAGTTGTCCGTCAGTTGATGAAGATAACACTCAGCTGCGATCACAGGGTTGTAGATGGTGCTGTTGGTTCACGTTTCCTGCAAACGCTGAAAGCACATCTCGAGAATCCTGTTACAATGTTGGTATAATAAGTATGATCTTATATATAATAAAAAAGCAGCCGTCAGGCTGCTTTTTTGTAGACGGATATTTAATCCTTTTATAGCTTGCTGAAGCTGATCACTTTTTGTTGTGCGCCATAAGTCACCTTCAGGAAGTGAACTCCGCTTGGTAAAGCAGAAACGTCAATGCTATTAACGTTGTTGTTCATTTGCCCTGTAGCAGTCACAGTTCCATTCATGCTGTAAATAGCATATTGATAGTTGTTTGTGTAATTATTTTGCAGCTCAATATTCAATGTATTGTTTGCAGGGTTAGGATATACTGACACAGATATGCTGTTGGCTATACTGTTTACAGAAGCGTTATCTCCCTGGCCAAGTGTTGTTACATCTTCATCCCATTGATCATTTGCAGTAGAGCCTGTGCCGTCTACTGCGTTAACATACAAGTGCATTGTTATATCACCACTGCCAGGTTTTGGTGCAGTCCATTCTGCAGTAGCAGCAAAGGCACCTGCTACTGCAGGTATTGTGTTTTTGTGCTCAAAAACACTTAAGCCGGAGAAACTCTGGATTTTGGTTAGTGTTGATGGTGTCGGATTGGCAAATGTTCCGAATTGTGTACTTGTTGTTGCTACCCTGCTGCTGAGCATAAATCCGAAAGCAGTTGCAGTAGAATTTGTTCCGGTAACCACCACCTGGTAAGTAGCGCCAGGTGAGTATTTGCCGTTCTTAATAGTGTCGCCTGATGACTTTTCAATCATGTAAAGTTTAGCGACAGTAGCTGAACTCATTGCTCCATGGCAGCCACCGGTACCATTACAGCCATTATTCACTACGGTTAGACCACTCTGCGATGCTCCGTTTTTGTTACTGGATAACGACAGAAAAATAATAGATGCGGAAAAAAATAAAAGTAAAGTACGTTTCATAAGCAGTTTAGTTTAAAATGTATTTTTTAGATGGATTAATCATTGTCAATACAATAATCAAGCCAAATATAGAATATTGGTAAAGATAAGTGCCTGTTTATTAATAGGTTTATAAAAACACATGAATTAATTATAAATTTCCAGTACTGTTTCCTGTAGCTGGCCCGGAGTTAAGCCTGTTTTCGATTTTACGAAAGAAGTGAAGTTGCCGGGTGAGTCAAAATTCAATTCGAAAGCTATTTCTTTCAAAGACATTTCCTGTAGCAGCAGCAAGCGTCTTGTTTCCATTATCAATTCTTCATGTATCATTTCCAGGGCTGTTTTACCAAGACCTTTTTTGCAAACCTGGTTCAGCTTATCAGGACTGCAATTCATTATTTCAGCATACTCTGCTACCTTTTTTACTTCCCTTATATGGTCTGTTATAAGCGATATATATCTTGATAACATCATTTGCTCTTGTGTTCCGTGTTCAGTATCCTGTTGTAATTCAATAAGCGAAATGAGGATTATCTGAAGATAGCTGAACGCCTTCTGGCGTGTAATAGATGATATATTTGCCCTGTTGTGATAGAGTGCTTTGATTCTTTCAGTGAGATCGTATAAGTGGGTGAAGAGTCCAATGTCAGTTGTAAGTTTAGTTTGCTTATTATAAAAATTATGATGCCTGATAGGTTGTATATACTCAAAGGCATTTTTCCTGAATTGTAGCACTATGCCTTGTGTGTTTTTCCTGTCCATCAGGTGTACCTGCCCGGGGTAAATAATGAAAATATCACCCTTACTCATTGTATGTTTCGTAAAATCAATAAGTTGTTCCCCTTTGCCTTTTTGTACGAGTATTATCTCAAAATAGTCGTGCCTGTGCAGTTTTTTATAATCATATGGGTTAGGATAGTCAAGCGGTTGAATATCCAGTATTTTGCCCGGGTCGGGCAGGTGTACAATATTTATATCTTTTTGCTCTTTATTCACCGGAGTATACAGTGTAGCTGGTGGTTCAGTACTTGTAATTTACATAAAAGTGGACCGCAAAATTCCTGCCATAGTTTAATTTATCAATAATATACAGGTGTTATTTATTTTGATGTAATGACGAGCTATGCTCAGGGTTTTGTTGCGTAGCGGCCTCCCAACTATTTTTTTTACCTTCGCACGGTAATTTAAACTGCATTATGACTCCTGAAAAAAAGGTTTACGACAATATTTTACAGACTATAGGTAATACACCACTTATCAGGCTGAACAAGGTGACTTCAAGCCTTCCATGCCCTGTATATGCTAAGGTGGACTATTTTAATCCCGGCAACAGTATTAAAGACCGTATGGCGGTAAAAATGCTTGATGTAGCAGAGGAACAAGGTTTGATAAAACCCGGTGGTACAATCATTGAAGGTACATCAGGTAACACTGGTATGGGCCTGGCACTTGCGGCAATACAGCGTGGTTATAAATGTATTTTCACTACTACGGATAAGCAGAGTAAGGAAAAGGCTGATATATTGAAGGCTTTTGGAGCAGAAGTGATAGTTTGTCCTACAGATGTAGAGCCCGAAGATCCGCGCTCATACTATTCAGTATCCGCAAGACTGGCGAAAGAGGTACCTAACAGCTGGTATGTAAACCAATATGATAACCTGGCCAACAGGCAGGCGCACTATGAGCAGACCGGCCCTGAAATATGGGAACAGACAGAGGGCAAGGTAACACACCTTGTAGTAGCTACCGGTACAGGTGGAACTGTAACGGGTACGGGTATGTACCTAAAAGAGCAGAACCCGGATATCAAGGTATGGGCAATAGACAGCTACGGTTCATTGCTGACCAAATGGCACCGTACCGGCGAGTTGGATATGAATGAAGTGCACAGCTATATTACAGAAGGTATAGGTGAAGATTTTTTGCCGAAAAACTATATACGTGAAGTAGCAGACCATTTTGAGCAGGTGACGGATAAGGATGGTGCGGTTATGGCTCGTAAAATCACCAAAGAGGAAGGCATATTTGTAGGGTACTCAGCAGGTAGTGCCATTGCGGGCTTGCACCAGTTGAAAGACAAACTAAAACCAACAGACCTTGTTGTTGTGGTGTTTCACGATCATGGCAGCCGTTATGTAGGTAAAATATACAATGATGAGTGGATGCTGGACAGGGGTTTCCTGGATGTAGAAACAGTAGGTGATCTGCTTGGAGGTTTAGGTCGCCGCAGGTTAGTGACCATAGATGAGGATGCTAAAGTGAGCCAGGCGTTTGACCTGATGAAGAAATATGATATAGAGCAGATACCTGTAATGAAAGATGCAGATATTACAGGTTCTGTAACACAGGTTGGTTTGTTTAAGAAAATGATAGACAACCATGATGTGAAAGATTTCAATGTAGCTGATGTAATGGAAGCGCCATTGCCGGTAGTAGAAATGTCGTTACGTTTAGACCGATTGAGTAGTGTGATCAATAAAGACAACGGTGCTGTATTGACCAAAGATGATAGCGGCCAATACCATATACTTACCAAGTACGATATCATTGATGCACTGAGCAAGTAGGTATAATTAGCTGATTTGCTGATGAAAGTAGTATAATATGAAGCCCTTATTGAGCTATCAATAAGGGCTTTTGCTGTGAAAGGTAAATAATAATGTTTTAGCTACTTTCGTGGAGGATAGTTTTAGATTTATTGAAGCAAATGATTGTACCATTTTATAAGAGAATATGGCAAAAGCCACCGGTGGTTTTTCCATGGATAGCAGTGTTTCATGTAGGGTTTTTATTGTACTTGCTGTATGATAGTATTGTTGATCCTGTAGGAGGGCTGATATTATTTCAACCTGCTATCATGTTATTGTACACAATAGCATGGCTGTTTGTATGTGACATGAAAAGATGGGCTGCCATTTCCTATATAGCAATTACTACATTGAATTTGTTGCTCCGTTTTGCGCTGACCGACACCATGGATAAGGTGTACTTTACAGATACTATATTTCCGGCAGATGTTTTGTTTACTTTTTTCGTAATGTTCTATTTTAAAAAGTTCGAGTGATGCAAAAGACAGTTATAGACCAGATGGGGAGGGAAGTGACGTTCAATTATTATCCTGAGCGTATAATAAGCGTAGTTCCATCGCAAACAGAACTGCTTTATGACCTTGGATTGGATAAGGAGGTAGTAGGCATAACCAGGTTTTGTGTACATCCTGAATCATGGTTTCGCAACAAGGAGCGGGTAGGGGGCACAAAGAAGCTGAACATAGAAAAGATACGTTCGTTACAGCCGGACCTGATCATTGCCAATAAAGAAGAGAACACACAGGAAGAGATAGAGTTGTTGGCAAATGAGTTCCCCGTATGGCTGAGTAATATAAACAACCTGCCCGGGGCTTTGAATATGATACAGGCATTAGGACAGGTAACCGGTATGGAGGGTAAGGCCAATAAGCTGGTTGAAGAAATAGTACAGGGTTTTAATGATCTGCATAAGGCCAATAAACCTAAGAGGGTTGCTTATTTTATATGGCGCGATCCCTGGATGAGTATCGGTAATGATACTTTTATACATAGCATGATACAGACTATGGGCTGGCAAAATGTGTTGGCAGGTGAGACACGTTACCCTGAGCTTACATTGGAAGAGCTGAAAAAATATCAGCCTGAATTAGTATTACTTTCATCAGAGCCATTCCCTTTCAAGGAGCAGCATATTGCAGAAGTAAAAGCCGTGTTGCCTGATGCGGAAGTGTTGCTTGTAGATGGCGAGATGTTTAGCTGGTACGGAAGCAGGCTGAAAAAGGCTGTTGCTTATTTACAGGAGTTGGTGGATAGTATGTAACTTTATGCTTACTTAATAATCATCCTATGAAGAAAATAGCTTTGATGCTTAGTTGCATAATAATCGTATCCGGTATTACTTCCTGCAAAAGGTCGTTTGAATGTGCCTGTGAGGGTAAACCAGGAATCTTAGGAGGAACACAAGGGCCACCTAAAGCTACTATTGAAATAAAAACTACCAGTAAAAACAAGGCAGAGGACCGTTGCCGTGAAATAAAGAACAGCTCCGGAGTATGGTATCAATGTACTATTAAGTAACCTAAAAATCGGTTTCTATAAACTCAGCAGGTAGTTTTTTCAACTTGATAATACCGACTGCGTTGAAGAGTTTTATGAATGGATAAACAGGGTCCAGTTCATACTTTTTAACACCAAAGTTCGGGTGTGAGGCTCTTTTGTGGTGGTTGTTGTGATAGCTTTCTCCAAGCATCAGAATATCTACCGGCAGCATATTTACTGCGGTACTTTTCAGTTTAAAATTCTTATACCCGTACTTGTGTGCATACCAGTTGATGATGGCACCGTGTATGGGGCTCATAGCAAAGTGTATGGGTAGTAACAGGTACATCCACCATGCGGTGGCAAACTGAATGTAAAAGGCAGTATAGGCGGCAGCCCAGAATATACGAGGTGTCCAGCCGTGTGCAAACTGGTCGAAGCTGACCCAGCCCGGAAGGTTTTTAGTGAAACGTGGCTCTACATCAGCCCTGTTCTCAAAAGCTGCCGTATAAGCATCTTTGGTTGCCCACATCATAGCAAATACGTTCTTATAATGCAGTGGAGAATGAGGGTCTTTATCAGTATCAGCATACGCGTGGTGCTGACGATGGAGCACAGCATATGCCCGCGGGCTTAAGTAGGAAGAACCTTGTGCAATAAATGACAGCACATAGAAGAAACGCTCCCAGCCTTTGCTCATGGTGAATGCACCGTGAGCGGCGTAGCGATGATGAAAAAATGTCTGGGTGAAAAGAGAGAGGTAATGATGCGCAATGAAAAAAATCAGTATAGCCATACCGGCAATTATATCTTATAATTAATAATGGTGCGCAAAGATACTATAATTAGCTATTCAGTTGACTGTAAATTTATATAGAAGGGATTTCGTTAATGTTATTGTATACAGGAAGCCCTTTTGAAAGTACGAGGTCACGTTCCCTGTTGGCTCCGGGACTTTCAGCAAGTAGTAATAGTGCTTCACATCGGTCAATAACCGCCATAGAGATAGCCATAACAGCCTCGTAGGGATTGGGTATATCAGATTGTTGAATAACCGGAAGTGCGGCATTGATGCCTATTAATGGGATGTGCCCCATCGCAAGTATTTTTGCCGCTGCAATGTTCATCGCTTCAAGGTTTTTGCTACGTTGTAATTCCGTTTCAGCTGAGTATGGGCCGGCAATACCAATGATCATAAATTTTTATTTTTCTACTTACTAAAATAACAATAATAGTTCAGAGCTATTTGATATTTTGGCATAAACACACCAAAAAATGAGCGATACATTCCAGGGCTTAAGAACTGTAGTATATATGATGCCGGACCTGAAAGCAGCAACAGCGTGGTATACTGATATACTAGGCAAAGAGCCTTATTTTAATACACCCTATTATGTTGGATTTAATGTAGGAGGCTATGAATTAGGGCTGCATCCCCAAACAGGGGAAACAGTAACAGGCGATAATGTATACGCATACTGGGGTGTGGACGATGTGCCCGCGACGATGGATAAATTGATAGCTGCCGGTGCCACACAGCATGAAAAACCAACTGACGTTGGTGAGGGTATTGTATTAGCAGCCGTGAAAGATCCCTGGGGTAACGTATTTGGCGTGATCAATAATCCGCATTTTAAGTTGCCATAGATAGTATCCGGGTTTTATCTCATTAACAGGAAGTCCCCCTTGTGCATGGTTTTATTGCCCAGTATGTCTGTAATCTGTATCATGTAGAAGTATGTGTCCATGCCGGCAGGTACACCGTAATGCAGGCCATCCCACCTGTTGCCGAACACTTCGGTCTTAAACACGACCTCACCACGCCTGTTCACGATTGTAAATTTGAATTCTCTCGGTACGCAGTCCATTCTCGGGCCTATATCATCATTCAGTCCATTGCCATCAGGCGTAAATGCGCCGGCCATAAACGGATAACACTCGCAAGCAAAATAATCTACATAAATGTTACTTGAGAAGCTGCCGCACATATTGTTAGCTGTAACGTGGTACAGCCCTTTTTCTTTTACTACATAAGTTTCTCCTAATGTTCCGTCCTGCCAAACGTACCTGCTGCCCGGTATAGATGATGCGGTAAGCGTCAGCTCCCTGCCTATACATATCATGGTATCATTACCGAGCAGGAAGTAAGGTTCGTGTTCTTCAACAAGAATGCTATCTGTCAGGCTACATTTGCCTTTGGTTACAGTCAGCCAGTACTTGCCTCCTTTATCTACCGTAATGGATGGTGTATTTAAAGCGATGTTCCAGACATACTTATCAAAGGTATCAGGTACAGAAATAGTGATGCTGGTTTTGGGGCATATAACAGTGTCTCCGGGAAGGTGCATGTTTATATGCTGTACTTCAATATCAATAGTATCTGTATGGCTGCATGAGCCCAGTGATGCTTTTACAAAGTAAGTGCCTGAAGTTTGTGTTTTAAAAGTATCTGCTGTACTGCCATCCTGCCATAAATGTGTTGCTCCCTTAACGCCAGTATACAACATGAGTGTCTCGTCGTTGCAGATAACAGTATCATTGCCCAGCTCAAATGTAACGTTGCCGACAATGGCGGTAATAGTATCCGTTGCTGTGCATCCGCCATTGCTTGTGGTTACAATATACTTTCCTGAGTCCGGATAATCTGCGTTAGGTATGGTGATGACTTTTCCTGTGTCTGAGAAGCTACCCGGGCCTGTCCAGTTTATTTTTATTCCGGCAGGGTTAACCGTTGCAAATAGTTTGAGTGTATCGCCAATGCATACAGCTGTGTCTCCGGAAATAGCAATGGATGGTGCCTGGAACACGGTAAGGTTAACTCCATTGTCGGCAGATGTTTTTGCAGGGTTTGAAGCTGATACACGAACACGATATCCTGTACCCGGAGGTGTATTTACAGGTATGGTACAATTGATAACACCCGGTCCTACAGCGGTTGTAGACCCGATAGCGACAGGCGTAGCAAAACTACCTGTGGCATCAGATAACTGAGCAGTAAAAACATTGCCGGGATTGAACTGTGCGGTAACTGTATAATGCAGCTGGAACTGATCGCCGGGGCAGAAGGATGTTTTGGATACAGGTTGTGCAATAGACACTTCTGGTGTGATGACAGGAGATGCAAAGATATTGCAGAAGCTATCTATTTCTGTTTTGCTGAGAGCCCTGTTGTATAACCTGAGATCGTCTATAAGTCCGTTAATCCAATATGGGTAGCTTGTGCCGCCATTCAGGTATTTACCTATTCCAATAGGATTGGATGAGGTGCCTAAAGTGCCGCTTGTAATATTCAGGGTCGAGGCTAAAGTGCTGTTCACATAGGTTTTGATCGTGCTGCCGTCGTACACAACACATAAACAGTACCATTGGCCTGTTTGTGCCTTTATATTTGATTGGAAATCATTAATGTTGCCAATTGAATTGCCGGCCTGGCCATAAAATACATGTTTAGTAGGGTCAAAAGCAGAACAGGAATTATAAGCATTGTCAAAGTACCCAAATCCGTAGGACCCCGATTGGCCTTCGCTACCTCTGAATAATATAAAGTTACCCTGGCAAGTACCCTGGTAAAAACCATTGATCTTTATTATAGCGCATAACGTATAAGTGGAAAGGTTCATTTTTGAGTCATAGGGTACCAGTGCATATGAACTTGTACCATTGAATTGGGCTGCAGTATTATTGAGCCCTTGCATGCCTTGTGCATAGGTAATATTGAATGGCGTTGCATGAAGATTGTTGCCTGTAACATCATTTGTATTTCCGTTAAAATCCCAATGAGCAACCATGCCATTTGTGAGTTGTGCCCGGACAAAAACAGTATTGGTCACTAATAGCAGTACTAAAAGGAATTTATTCATAATTTTTATTTTGAGCTAATAGGTAAAATTAATGTAAGGCTGGTTGAAGTTTGTGTAATGTTAGTTTTTTTAGTTGAAAACTATCTCATTAACAGGAAGTCCCCCTTGTGCATGGTTTTATTGCCCAGTATGTCTGTAATCTGTATCATGTAGAAGTATGTGTCCATGCCGGCAGGTACACCGTAATGCAGGCCATCCCACCTGTTGCCGAACACTTCGGTCTTAAACACGACCTCACCACGCCTGTTCACGATTGTAAATTTGAATTCTCTCGGTACGCAGTCCATTCTCGGGCCTATATCATCATTCAGTCCATTGCCATCAGGCGTAAATGCGCCGGCCATAAACGGATAACACTCGCAAGCAAAATAATCTACATAAATGTTACTTGAGAAGCTGCCGCACATATTGTTAGCTGTAACGTGGTACAGCCCTTTTTCTTTTACTACATAAGTTTCTCCTAATGTTCCGTCCTGCCAAACGTACCTGCTGCCCGGTATAGATGATGCGGTAAGCGTCAGCTCCCTGCCTATACATATCATGGTATCATTACCGAGCAGGAAGTAAGGTTCGTGTTCTTCAACAAGAATGCTATCTGTCAGGCTACATTTGCCTTTGGTTACAGTCAGCCAGTACTTGCCTCCTTTATCTACCGTAATGGATGGTGTATTTAAAGCGATGTTCCAGACATACTTATCAAAGGTATCAGGTACAGAAATAGTGATGCTGGTTTTGGGGCATATAACAGTGTCTCCGGGAAGGTGCATGTTTATATGCTGTACTTCAATATCAATAGTATCTGTATGGCTGCATGAGCCCAGTGATGCTTTTACAAAGTAAGTGCCTGAAGTTTGTGTTTTAAAAGTATCTGCTGTACTGCCATCCTGCCATAAATGTGTTGCTCCCTTAACGCCAGTATACAACATGAGTGTCTCGTCGTTGCAGATAACAGTATCATTGCCCAGCTCAAATGTAACGTTGCCGACAATGGCGGTAATAGTATCCGTTGCTGTGCATCCGCCATTGCTTGTGGTTACAATATACTTTCCTGAGTCCGGATAATCTGCGTTAGGTATGGTGATGACTTTTCCTGTGTCTGAGAAGCTACCCGGGCCTGTCCAGTTTATTTTTATTCCGGCAGGGTTAACCGTTGCAAATAGTTTGAGTGTATCGCCAATGCATACAGCTGTGTCTCCGGAAATAGCAATGGATGGTGCCTGGAACACGGTAAGGTTAACTCCATTGTCGGCAGATGTTTTTGCAGGGTTTGAAGCTGATACACGAACACGATATCCTGTACCCGGAGGTGTATTTACAGGTATGGTACAATTGATAACACCCGGTCCTACAGCGGTTGTAGACCCGATAGCGACAGGCGTAGCAAAACTACCTGTGGCATCAGATAACTGAGCAGTAAAAACATTGCCCGGATTGAACTGTGCGGTAACTGTATAATGCAGCTGGAACTGATCGCCGGGGCAGAAGGATGTTTGGGATACAGGTTGTGCAATAGACACTTCGGGTGTTATTACAGGAGATGCAAACAGGTTGCAGAAGCTGTCTACTTCAGTTTGTGTCAATGCCCTGTTGTATAACCTCAGGTCATCAATAGCACCGTTGAGCCAGTAAGGGTATTGTGTATAATTACCGAACCTTGTTGCTCCTATTGATAATGCCTCGTTTGAATTTCCTATAGGACCTGAAGGCATAGTTACAGAACTCATTAAGGTTCCGTTTATGTACACATTTGACTTATTGCCGTCGTAAGTAGAAACAACACAATACCAGTTGCCTGAAACAATGGTTGGCGTATACTGAAATCCTGCGTTAGACATCATCAACAGTTTATTGTTGATGTTGCTGTAGAACACCATTTTTGAGGTGTCGAGTTGTTGACAGTTTACATTGTCAAATGCGTTGTCGCTGTATATCAGGTTGTAGTGGCCGGTTGTGTGGTCGCCGCCTCTTGACAAGATAACAGTTGTCTGGCATGTACCTGTATAATAACCATTGACTTTTACCAAAGCGGCAATGGTAAAGTTGGATAAATTCAGGTCTGATTTGAAGGGGGTTAATATATAGCTGTTAGTGCCGTTAAACAGTGCGGCAGTGTTGGCCGCACCTTGTTTGCCTGTTGTATATGACACATTGCTTATCGTTGTTCCGTTATGCCCGTTACCGGTTACATCATTGGCATTACCATTAAAATTCCAGTGGGCTATGAGGCCATTGGTAAGTTGGGCATCAGCTACAAAAGCATTGGTAATTACAAGCAGAGCTATAAGTATCTTCTTCATATAGGATCGTATCGGGTACACAATACACTTCAGATATTAAAAATAGGTAAAAAATGAATATCAAACTACCACATTTATCATCTTGCCTGGTACATAAATGAACTTTTTTAATGGCTTCCATTACTGAAGCTCTCATGCCACAAAGTAAACGGCAAGGAGGTATTTTGCAACATATTGAATAGACTAGTTTACTCCACAACTATAAAACGGATATTGCGATGTTCATATCCTGAGGAAATACGTAGCAGGTACAGCCCCGTTGGAACAGAAGAGAGTTCTATCCGTTCGTTTAATGCACCATTGGTGATATATACTTGTCGGTTTAGAACAACTTGGCCTGTGGCGTTGAATATCTGCATTTTAAGATCTGAAAGTTGGATGTCGTTTGCAGATACTGTGAAACTTCCTTTATTGGGGTTTGGGTAAAGGTTCAGGTTGTTGAGGATTATTTCATCAACAGATGACTCAATCTGCACAATTACGGTGTTACTATGTGCGTCAAGATCTGGGGGGCATGGATTGCTGCTGAAGACTTTTACATATATACTGTCCCCATCGTTTAAGGTGTTTGTTTTTAAAGTATCATCTATTGCGCCTGGTATTAGTACACCGTTTCTATACCATTGGTATGTTGGTGTTGTGCCTGCATCAACAGGCATTGCAACGAATGTTACGTAATGGTTTGAGGGCACCGGGCCTGTCGGGTTTACTGTTATGGTTACAGAAGGAGATAATGTAGGGAATATACTGATAGGCGAAGTTACGTCAGAGATTCGAACAGGGTTTGTAGCAACTATTCTGATTCGATATGCACTGCCTGATGTAATGCCTGTAGGTACTGTACATATAATGGTGCCGTTATTTGTGGCCGTAACTGTGCCGATATTTATCGGATTTGTGAAATTTCCTGAAGCATCAGATAGCTGTGCAGTGAAGGTGTTTCCTGTTTTGAACGGATCCGTTACAACATAGGAAAGGTGAAAAGTATCATCCATACACATGTTTTTCTTAGTGATGGAATCCTTAATCACAATTGCAGTGTCAAAGAGGCTGCAAAAACTGCTTACTTCTGACGGTGTAAGCGCCCTGTTGTATAAGCGTAGGTCGTCAATTGCACCATTCATCCAATAGGGAAAGGATGAGAAATTCGTAGTGTTGCCGGATGCGCCTATTCTGAGTCCCTGGGTTGAACTTCCCACAGAACCAACTGGGGTTACGGTACTCACCAAATTGCCGTTAAGATATATCTTACTTGTCGTGCCATCATAAGTAGTAATAACGCACTGCCAATTTCCTGTTTTTATTTGGGGGTTATAACGCCAGTTTTGAAATGGAATAGATGACATGGTTGTACCCAGGATGGAATAAAATACATTTTTTGCTGTATCCATAATGTTGCAACTAAGGTCATAAGGATTGTCACTGTAGATTAGTGTATAAAACCCACTTGTATGGTCTATCCCCCTGCTTAATATTGAATTACCCTGGCAATTGCCTGCGTAAAATCCGTTTACTTTAACAATTGCGCAAATGGAGAACGTGGATACATTCAGGCCACTTTGATAGGCTACATTAATATGACTACTGACACCATTGAACAATGCTGCTGAATTGGGTATGCCATTTACGCCTGCTGTGTAGCTAATGTTATTAGGTGTACCGTTATATCCATTGCCTGATACATCGTTAGCATTGCCGTTGAAATTCCAGTGCGCTACCAGGCCATTGGTTAATTGTGCATTTGCAGAACATACAATAAAAGCAAGAAACAGGGTATAGATGATGCGCATAATTATTTATTTAAGGCAGTGCAAAATATATAATTATCGTGTTAATAAATCAGCTATGAATCAAAAAAGCAGTTTCATCCTACGAAAAGGCGTTTTCATCCTACGAATGGTATTTTATACCACCACATTTATCATCTTGCCTGGCACATAAATGAACTTTTTTAGCGGCTTCCCGTCCATCCATTTGATAACCACTTCGTTAGATAAAACCTGACTTTCTATATCCGTTACGTCCATATCCAGCGGGAACTCCATTTCTGCCCTTGCCTTGCCGTTGATAGCTACAGGATAGTTTTTACTGTTCTCAGTTACATATTTCTCTTCATATTGAGGATAAGCCGCATCTACTACGCTTGTTTCGTTGCCCAAGCTGTGCCACAATTCCTCAGCAAAGTGAGGGGCAAATGGTGCTATCACAACTGCCAATGGCTCCAGTATAGCCTTTTTATGACAGTTCAGCGATGATAATTCATTTACGGCTATCATAAACTGGCTGACAGATGTATTGAAAGAGAAACGCTCAATATCCTCGCTGACTTTTTTGATGGTTTTGTGCAGCACTTTCAGTTCTGCTTCCGTTGCGGCCTCGTCGGTTACTATCCAGCCTTGTTGCTCATCGTTGTACATGCGCCACATTTTTTTCAGGAAACGGTGTACGCCTTCAATGCCTTTGGTATCCCATGGCTTGCTTACATCTATCGGACCAAGGAACATCTCATACATACGGAAAGTATCAGCACCGTATTGCGCTACAATGTCGTCAGGGTTCACCACATTGTATTTGCTCTTGGACATTTTTTCTATCTCTGCACTGCATATATATTTGCCGTCGTCAAACAGAAATTTTGCATTGCTATAATCAGGTCTCCAATTTTTAAAACCTTCTATGTTTAACTCAAGCCCATCAACAAGATTAATATCTACTCTAATAGGAATAACATTCCAGCTTTCAATGTCTTTTGTCGTGAAGTGTTTGAATTCAGTAAATGAAGAAATTATATTATTAAGTAGGTCAAACTGATATTTGTCATCTTTTCTTGCTTTCTCAATGTGTGTATAAGAGATAAAAATAGGCGCAGGACGATCTATTTTTGAAAAGTCAATGGGGCCATCGAGACTGCCATCTTGCATTGATTCGTTCTCAATAGTGTAGTGAAATAAATACACAAATCTTGAACTACCCTGTATCATACCCTGGTTGATGAGTTTTTTAAATGGTTCATCAAAGCCTATATGGCCAAGGTCGTATAGTGCTTTTGTCCACATGCGGCTGTACAGCAAGTGCCCTACAGCATGCTCCGTTCCTCCTATATAAACATCTACGGCCTGCCAATAGTCAGTAGCTTTTCTGTCTGCAAATGTTTCGTCATTATACGGATCCATATAGCGAAGGAAGTACCAGCTACTGCCCGCATATCCGGGCATGGTGTTTGTTTCCCTGCGTAGCGGACTGTCTTTAGTAGGTGTAATGTTTACCCACTCGGTAATATTAGCCAGCGGTCCTTGTCCTTCAGGCCCGGGTTTGTAGCTATCTACATGTGGCAGTTCTACAGGCAGGTTATTATAGTCGCCATCTACTTCATCTATACCGTATGGTGTATGCTCGGTATATAGTATCGGGAAAGGCTCCCCCCAGTACCTTTGGCGGCTGAAACCGGCGTCGCGCAAACGATAATTCACTTTTGCCGTGCCGATGCCTTTTTCTTCAATAGCTTTTATTGCTATTGGTATGGCTTCTTTTACTTCTTTACCGCTCAGGAAGTCACTGTTCTCTATAGCACCTCTCTTGTCGCTGTATGCTTTCTCTCCGTTATACCTGTCTCCGAATACGTTGGTAATGTCAATGTTGAAATGTTTGGCAAAAGCATGGTCGCGGTCGTCGCCACTTGGCACTGCCATAATAGCGCCGGTACCGTAACCTGCCAATACATATTCTGATATCCATACGGGTACTTCTTTACCCGTGAACGGATGAACAACATGAGCACCTGTAAAAGCACCTGTTATTGATTTTACTTCGGACATTCGCTCGCGCTCACTACGGCTTTGTACGTACTCTTTATATTTTTCTATTTCTGCTTTTTGTGCTTCTGTTGTAATGCTATCCACCAGTTCATGCTCCGGCGCCAGTACCATAAAGTCAACACCGAAAATAGTATCGGGACGGGTAGTGAATACTTTTATTTCTGCGTCGCTGTTTTTTACACTGAAAGTGACTTCAGCACCTGTGCTTTTGCCTATCCAGTTGCGCTGCATTTCTTTCATTGCATCAGTCCAGTTCAGGTTGTCCAGGCTGCTGATAAGCCTGTCTGCATATTCTGTAATTCGGAGGAACCATTGGTTCATCCTCTTTTTAACTACCGGGTGTCCGCCTCTTTCTGAAACGCCGTTTATCACCTCATCGTTTGCAAGTACTGTACCTAATACCTCGCACCACCATACTTCAGCATGACTCAGGTAAGCAAGGCGGTACTGCATCAGTATATTACGCTGCGCTACTTTGTCTTTCGCCTTCCATTCTTCTGCTGTAAAGTTCAATGTCTCATCTTCAGGACAAGCATGGTTTGCGTTTCCTTCCTGTTCAAATATGGCTATCAGTTCACTGACAGGCCTTGCTTTTTGCTGGCTACGGTCGTACCAGCTATGAAATAATTGCAGGAATATCCACTGCGTCCATTTGTAGTATTTAGGGTCGCTTGTGCGCACTTCGCGGCTCCAGTCGTAGCAGAAGCCGATATTGTCCAGCTGCTGGCGGTAACGTGCAATGTTTTGCTCCGTAGTTACAGCAGGGTGTTGTCCTGTTTCCAGGGCGTACTGCTCTGCCGGAAGGCCAAAGGCATCGTAACCCATCGGGTGGAGTACGTTATACCCGCTATGGCGCTTATAACGTGCAAGTATATCTGAGGCGATATAACCCAACGGGTGGCCTACATGCAGCCCGGCACCACTGGGATATGGAAACATGTCCAGTACGTAAAACTTAGGTTTATCGCTGTCGTTGCTGACCTTATAAACCTCTTTATCCTTCCAGTATTGTTGCCACTTCTGTTCTATATCGCGGTGTGCGTACTCCATGTTCTGTAAATCTGTATAATCAATTTGGACGGCAAAAATACAAAACCAAGCGGCAAAGCAGGAAAGTGGAACAAATAAAAAGCTCCCATATATGGGAGCTTTTACAATAAGTAATGATAATTTACTCTAATACTACAGCGTCAGTACCCCTGTATTCATACTTGGGTGGGTCGTAGTTGAAGAAAAAGTTCATTTTATAAACAGTAGTAGCGTATTCCTGTTTGCCTTTCTTCTTTACCTCTATCGGGAATACCCACATCTCACACATATTGGAACGTACCTCGAAAGGGCTGATGTAGTATACAGCAGCATTGTTCTTCTTAATGTCGTTATATATCATTTTGCTGTTGCTGTCTATGTTGATATATACGATGTTATACCCGTTAGCTGTATCCGGCAGGTTTTGCAGCCAGGTTTGTTTAGCTATATAAATTGTTTTTGTGCCTTCAGTAATACGACCGGCAGCAGCTGACCTCAACTCACCTTTATCTCCTTTTGTCAATTCATTAATGGCATACTTCTGGCAGTCGCTGATTTGCCAACCCTCAAATTCTGTTGATCCGTTCTGTGCAAATGCAGCACATGGTATGAATAGCAGTGCGAATAACAATTGTTTCATACCGCCAAATTAAGACAAAGATTTTTACTTTGCATCATGTTCAGCTATTGGGAGCGGCAAAGCTTTTTCGAATTTGACCATATTGTTATCGGCGCAGGTATTACAGGCCTGAGTACAGCTATTGAATTAAAAGCCGTTTACCCGGGTGAAACTGTCCTTGTACTGGAACGGGGTTTAATTCCTGCAGGCGCCAGTACCCGCAATGCAGGATTCGCCTGTATGGGCAGTGTTACAGAGCTTTTAGACGACCTGGAGACAATGTCCGAAGGTGAGGTGGTCAGTCTTTTTCAACAGCGGAAAACAGGGTTGGATATACTCAGGAAAAGATTGGGAGATGATGCGATAGGCTATGCCTCAAGGGGCAGTTATGAGCTCATTGATGAAAATGCAAAAGAAGCGTTAAATCATATTGACTACCTCAATGGCTTATTGCTATCGATTAATAATAAGCCCTCTTTTAGCCTTGCTAACGAAAAAATAAGGCAATTTGGTTTTGGTGAAAAATACACGGAAGCACTGATTGAAAATACCTGTGAAGGGGAGATCAATACCGGTAAAATGATGAAGGCTCTTGTTGCATACGCAATGCAATGTGGCGTAGAAATAAAAACAGGAGCGAAGGTTGTGGGTTTTGCAGAAGAGGCTGAACATGTGGTAGTGAGTGTGGATAATACTACAGGCAATGAAGTGTACAGGCTGCACTGCAAAACGCTGAATATATGCGCCAATGCTTTTACAAAAGAACTGTTGCCTGGTGAGGATGTAGTTCCGGGTAGGGGACAGGTGCTGGTAACGAAGCCAATTGCAGGATTGAAGTTTAAAGGGGTGTATCACATGGATAAAGGCTACTACTACTTCAGGGAGGTTGACGGAAGGGTTTTAATAGGTGGTGGACGAAATATTGACTTTGTTGGAGAGGCAACCTTTTCTCAGGAAACGACAAAGACTATTCAGGATGCGTTGGTGCAAAAGCTGCAGGACGTAATACTGCCCGGTACACAGTTTGAAGTAGATCATAGCTGGGCCGGAACAATGGCATTTGGCAAAAACAAGCAGCCGATTATCAAGGCGTTTTCTGAAAGAGTATTTGGTGCCTACAGAATGGGTGGGATGGGTGTTGCCATAGGTAGTGAAGCAGGGAGACAGTTAGCTGCTTTGCACATGAAGAACCGATAGCTTTATTGCCTTTTAGAAGATTCATAGATCCACTGAACCATTGGCTGCAGCCATTCCTTATAGGGTTGATAAAGGAAGCCATGCCCATTGCCCATATTCAGTTTCAACTCTTTAAATCCGCTTACGCAGGAACGGTTGAATAGTAGATCCTTACAAGAACCGGCGCCGTCAGATGATTCATAAACGGAAAAGAAGTTGCCACATATTTTTTTCTGCTGGTACCTGCGCGGGCTATTGTCGCTGCAGATACCCATTAGTGCGTAATTGACTTGCCTGTTGCCTGTAAACATAGCCACTTCCAGCGTCATAGCCGCACCTGCGGATGCTCCTATGACTGTAATATGTTGTGGAGGTATGCCTGATTGAAGCAGGGAGTCTAACTGTATCGCTACTTTGCCGGAGTAGCTGTCTAAAGTGGCATCCTGAGGCCGTACTTCGCTGATGACGTGGAGGCCGTTTCTCTTCAGGCTGTCTACAATGGCCCTGTACATATACCTGCCGTAGGTGTTGCTTATGGCGTTCTCTCCCTGCTGCTGAACAATTGCCCCGTGCAGGTAAAAAACATACAGGTCTTTGTCATTAGTTTGCTCAGGCTGGCTCATTACTATGAGCGGCGGGCAGAGTAACCACAGTATGAGCAGCGATGTATACCTCATTCAGCTGTTTTTTTGTTGGCCTGTTCGGCTTTTGCTGAGTTTATTCTTGCTGTTAACTCAGCGATTCTTTTCCCAAGTGTGTTTTCCGGCAGTGAGCCAATAGCTATTCTTGAATGGTCATTGTAGTAATTACACCCGAATTCTTCTTCGCATAGGGTCATGTATTTTTCACGTAGTTCTCTTGTCAGCCTCTTGCCGTGCACATAAAAGCCCTTTTCGCTGAACTCAAGGTCCAAGGCTTTGTCAGCAGGAGCAAGACCGTCTTTTACAAGTTCCCGGAGGAATCGTAGGTTCCCATGCTCGGTAAGCCTTAATCTGTGCAATTCAGATTTTGATATTTTCCTGAAACCTGAATTTGGATCTATCATTTTCAATGCACTTATGGGGCTATAGTTTGTGAAACTATAAGAGCAGTGTTCACTCAAGGGCTCTTCCAGGCTTTGTACAAACCTTATCCATTTGTTGGCATAAGCCTCTCCGGTCTCTTGCGGTATGTCTGTATTGCCGCCTGTGCTAACGCTATTGGTGAGTATGTATACGTTATACCAGTTTATATCTCCATCCTGAACATACCCGTCTTTAAGCAGATCTACCCAAATATAATTTGGGTTACCTTGCCTGAACATAGTGTCGCTTATAGCAGCCAGGTAAGATTTTTCAAAGCATACACCGGCAGTAGGTATTATATAGCTATCATCCTCTTCAATTCGTTGAGCGGTTCCGTCGCTTAACCTGATACCGTGAAGTTGTTTTGTATTGCTTTTGGTGTATTTTCCGAGTGGCTCAGTCTTAATAATGGCCATGCTTTGCGCTGATGCATTAGTAGCAGAGCATATGGCTATTGCCAGGCAGAGGTTGATAAGTGTTAGTTTCATATGGGTATAATTTGTACTAAAGATATAATAAAAATACTATGCAAAAAGCTCGCCTGCAATGTAGTCGGCAAAGAGCTTCCCTTTTTTGCTGAGTGTGAGTGCTTGCTGCTCGCTGATCACTTTGTCTTCTTCAATAAAAGGCTGTGCCAGTTCGGCTATGCGGTGCACATGATCGTCGCCCCAGGTTGTAGCTACCTTGTCAAGGTCTACCCCCCATGAGGTACGTAAGGAGGTCATGATGTACTCGTTCAATTGTTGTTCCTGTGTCAGTGTTTCCTGTTCGAAATTCAATTGTTTATCAGTAATGATACTCTTCATGTAAAGAGCATTGTTAGCAATATTCCATTGCCTCGAATGGCCGTTGAACGAGTGTGCTGATGGACCGATGCCAAGGTAGTGTGCGCCCAGCCAATAGTTGGTGTTGTGTAAGGCTCTATGCCCTTGTTTCGCAAAGTTGGATATCTCGTAATGTTCAAAGCCCATCTCTTCAGCTTTGTTCATGAGTATCTCAAATTGATGAGCGGATTGTGCAGCGTCTACCGGAGCAGATTTTTTTGTTTTTATGTTGTGGTGCAGAGCAGTGTTTTCTTCCACAGTCAGTGCATAGGCCGACAAGTGTGGAATGTCGAGTTCGTGTACTTTGTTGAGATTATACAGCCAGTTTTTGTCCGTCAACCCGGGCGTGCCGTAGATAAGGTCTATGGTTATGTTGGTATAACCGGCATCCTGTACAGCCTTGATTGCATAATCTGCTTCCTGCGCATTGTGTGCCCTGTTCATGTAGTCAAGGTCAGCATCAAAGAATGATTGAGTGCCTATGCTGAACCTGTTCACTAAAGTGCTTTTAAGGCTATTGATATACTGCTTTGTAAGGTCGTCGGGGTTAGTCTCAATGGTGAACTCCTCCAGTTGGCTTATGTCGTAATGTTTTGCTATTACTTCAGTAATGTTCAGTAGCTCATCTGCCGTGAGTAAAGAGGGAGTACCTCCGCCAAAATATATGGTTTCTATGGCCTTGCCCGACAGGTAGTTTTTTTGCATGGCAAGTTCAGTTTTCAGTGCTTCAAGCATACTGTCCTTTTGCTTCAGCGTTGTAGAGAAATGGAAGTTGCAATAAGTACAAGCCTGTTTGCAAAAAGGTATGTGTAAGTAGATCCCTGCCATATGATAAGGGCAAAATAACACCAAATACCCGCCATATGGAAAACATCTTTCGGGGAATAGGCTTATTTTTTTATTTTAGATGCTGAAAAGGGATATGATCAAAAAGACTCTTCTGGCTTTTCTGTTAAGCGTCTGCAGTTTCTGTGCATTTTCGCAGGGGCTGCAAAACTTCGACTTTTATTACGGGCACCCATTGGTGTCTTTAGAGGCGAAGGAATACTATGCACGCCAGTTTGATGTAAACAGCAATAACAAAGCATATTCTATACTGGACAGTACCTTCACAAACAACGATGAAACGCGCCCATTTTACATATACCTGGCCTGCCGGATGCTTACGGAAGCAAGGGGAGACCTTTTGGCTGAGCTTAATATAATCTGCAGGCAGATAGCTGAGATATTCCCCTCGTCGCTTGTAGCTGTACTTTATGCAGGCAGAAACTACATAAACGACAATGCAAAACATTTTTGGGCGGCCCGAATGGCTACGGAAATAAGAATCACCTGCAACGCCGACCTTATGGTTTGTTTTAAAGACTCAAGAAGTACTTCCGTGAAAAACTGCGACCCGCAATACAAGAACAGGCTGGAGGTGCTTTATAATCTCGTCAGGAAAGACTTAAACCTTTTTCAGCAGCGATAGTGAATAAAAGTTGCAGGCGAATACTAACTTTGCACATCAGGTAAGGATATGTCATTTTTCAGGAAAATAAGCTGGTTTCTTTCAATCATCATTCTGTTCTGTTCCCCGGAATTGGCGGCAAAAGTAAACGTACAGTCTTTTGATAGCAGTATCGTGATCAATAAGACGGAGATGGAAGCGATAGCTGTTGCCGACGTTGACAGCATGATGCGGGTTCATCCTATGTTGGTGCCCGGCCGGTATACGGTAAGGGAGCACGTGCGTATTTTTTATGACCAAACCTTTGATTTTTACCTTGTATTGACACTGCTGTTTCTTTTTGGGGTGATGCGCTTCGCTAATCCCAGGTACTTCCAGTATCTGCTCCGGGCTTTCAGGAGCCCTTCTTTTGGCAGTCAGCAGTTGAAAGACCAGATAGGCACCTCCGTAGTGCCTAATTTGCTTATGAATATCTTTTTCGGTGCATCGGCCGGGGTTTATGTGTATTTTATCTTTAAGTTAAACATGCCCCAACGGTATGCCATATACAGCCCGTCTTTATTAGTAACCATATTGATCTTAAGTTTTGTAGGGTTGTATGGAGCCAAGTATGCGGTAATGTTATTTAGTGGGTGGGCGTTCAATGTACGTGTTATTATCAGCCATTACATGTATAATGTGTTCCTCATCAATAAGGTTATCTCAGTAATGTTGCTGCCGTTTATCATAGTGTTGGCATTTGCCCAACCAGCTATTGCCTTACCAGCCATGATCGTGTCACTAACCCTTATTATACTGCTGTTCATTAACAGGTATATAAGGTCGTGGCAGGTATTGGGCTCGTTTTTCCAGTACAGTAAATTTCATTTTTTTGCGTACCTTTGCGCTTCCGAATTATTGCCTATGGCGCTATTGACGAAGCTATTGATACGCGGAATGTATTATTAGGCAATAATTTATAATAGCGATACGTAATTAATTTGTTCAAAACACTCCGTTAGGAAACCCATATGGCAAAAGCAGAACGCGCAACAAAAAGTAACGGTAAAAAAGAACTCAAAATAAGCAGGGTGCTCATAACACAACCCCGTCCGCTTACAGATAAATCACCGTACTTCGACTTGGCCAAAAAATATGGCTTAGAGGTTGATTTTCACCCCTTTATAAAGGTTGAGGGCATTGATGGGAAAGAGTTCAGGAAACAAAAGGTAGATATCTCTGAATATACAGCTATTGTATTCGCCAGCAGGAAGGCAATAGACCATTTCTTTCGCATCTGCGAGGAGCTGAAAATAAAAGTATCCCAGGATATGAAGTATTTCTGTAGTACAGAGGCAGTAGCATTGTATCTTCAGAAGTTTATCCTGTACCGTAAGCGCAAAGTTTTTTTCTCAGCCGACGGTAGCACTGATGGTTTGCTGGAAGTCATAGCCAAGCACAAGAACAATGAAAAATTCATCGTGCCGACCTCTGACAACGGCAAAAACGAAATTGCACAATACCTGGCAGATGAGGGGGCTAATTATACTGAGGCTACACTTTTCAGGACTTTGTCTAATGATATAAGCCCGGTTATGAAAAACGACTATGACGTCATCGTTTTTTATAGCCCTAACAGTGTGCAGACTTTGTTTGATCATGACCCTTCTTATAAGCAAAACGGAACAATGATAGGTGGTTTTGGGCCAACTACTTCTAAAGCTATAGAAGACGCAGGCCTTACGTTAAATATCAAAGCTCCTGCGCCTAATGCACCGTCTATGATAGCAGCATTAGAGATGTTTCTTGATGTAAAAAAGTAAACACTAAACATTAATCAAAAGAAGCCCCGCAATGACATTGCGGGGCTTCTTTTTGCTTTTAAGCCAGCGTATAAGAAATTGACGTAGGTGTGTCGGGAGCAAAAGGGAAGATGTTTTAGGATAGGATTTACATAGAGTCATGGTTGTCGTAAAGTGCGTTTAGGTAATTGTGGTAGAGTTGGTTTTACTGCCGGTATTATGGATAAGGCTAGTTGGGGTAAAACATGGCAGGAACAGTGGTTTGAGTGCTGTAAACGCCTCGTAATCGTCGCTGTGGGGCTATGTTAAATGAGTCGCAGTAGAACTGTCTTTATAGGGTGTAATGTCACAATAGTAAGGGGGGATATTCTGCCGCCTGTATCAAGCCATATATTCCGGCATTGGGAAATGTTTAAAAATAAGTCATAAAGTATTGCTTCTTAATTGTTTTTTCGCCATATTTGGCAATCACAATTATTAACAATTTTTTTTTTGAAACTTGCATTTTTGGAAAAAACTTTAAATATTGTGCATCGGTTGAGGCGCTTATTAGCTTCTTAGCCAAAAATTTACTTTATTTGCCTAAACGCAAAAAAAATTAACAAACGTAGTATGAAACAACTTTCCCTGAAGATCTCAGCTGTAGCGTTACTTGCATTTGCTGCAAGCTGCGGAACACCCGGTAATGGTGGTCAGCTGGTTGGAGAGCCAAACGTGTTGAACTATAAGGCACCTGTTCCACTTGGTATGGTGTATGTTCCTTCCGGAGTGTTTAAAATGGGAGCAAGTGACGAGGATGTTCGCGGGAAACAAGACGCGATGATACGCACTGTTCAAATGCCGGGCTTCTATATGGACGCTACAGAGATAGCGAATGCTGAGTACCGTCAGTTTACAAACTGGGTTAGAGACTCCATGGCACACGTACAGCTTGGTGACTTTATTGACCTGGACGACGGAAGTCAGCAAGTGGATATGAGAAGGCGTATCAACTGGAAAGATGCTGACCTGCAAGATCAGTTGGCGAATTTCTACATTCCTGCTGAAGCATCAGGTTGGGGTAAGAAAGAGTTTGATAACTCAAAACTTATATTTCATTACGAAACATACAACTATGTTGCGAATGTGAACAATCCTTCACAGGCTCGCACAGAGTTTGAAGCTAAACATGATATAGCTATCTATCCTGATACTACCGTATGGGTACGTCAGCTGCAATATTCATACAACGAGCCGATCGCTCTGCAGTACAACTGGTTCCCTGCATTTGACAACTATCCTGTTGTTGGTGTAAACTGGCATCAGGCTATCGCTTTCACTCACTGGAGGACCACATTGTGGCGTTCAGAGCGTGAGAAGTACAAGCAGTACTTTGAGGGTAAGTTCCAACTGCCTACAGAAGAGCAGTGGGAGTATGCAGCTCGCGGAGGACGTACAGAAGCTCCTTATCCATGGGGTGGTCCTTATATAGTTAACAAAAAAGGTTGTTACCTGGCAAACTTCAAGCCTCAGCGTGGTAACTATGCTGCTGACGGTGGTTTGTACACAGTTCCTGTTGACCGCTACTGGCCAAACGACTTCGGTCTTTATAATATGGCGGGTAACGTATCAGAGTGGACTCAGTCTACTTACTTCGGAACTGCTTACCAGACTGTATCTGATCTTAACCCGACAGTTAGCTATGAGCTACAGGAGAATGATCCGATGTGGATGACACGTAAAGTAGTACGTGGCGGAAGCTGGAGGGATGTAGCTTTCTATCTGCAGAACGGTACTCGCGATTACGAATTTGCTGATACAGCTAAGGCTTATATAGGCTTCCGTTGTATTTACCCACAGATTTATGGCGCAATGACTAACAGGCGTTAATTAAATTCTGTATAGATAAAATATAACTGTCGGTTAATACGTTATAGGTATACCGCGGGTATTTAAAGTGAAATATAATATTTATCAACTCTTAGAAAAATTATAATAAAATGGGTTCAATAGCACTGTTTTTCGAAACCAAACAGGGTAAATACTTCAAGAACTTTATCATTGGTATAGGTGCATCTGTAGTACTTTTGGGTGCGTTGTTTAAAATACAACACTGGCCAGGTGCCGGTCCGATGCTGACAGCGGGTATGCTTACAGAGGCGTTCATCTTTGCCATGCTGGGTATATTACCTCCACACAAAGATTACTACTGGGAGCGTTTTTACCCGAACATTGACGAAAACCCTCACGTTGAGGCTTATCGTAAAGGAACTAAATTTGATTCAGCTGCAGGAAAAGTATCTCCTGGTGCTTCTTTAGATAAGATGATGGAAGATGCGCAGATCACTCCTGCTAACATCAGGAAACTGGGTGATAACTTCCAGAGGTTTGGTGCTGTTGTAGACCAGATCAAAGATATCACTGAAGTTACTTCAGCTACAAACGAATATTCAGAAAGCGCTCGTGATGCTGCACAAGCATTGGGTGAAATGAAAAATACATTTATCGGTGCCAGCAATACTATGCAGTCGTTCAATAACGCTGCTGATGATACCGCTAAATTCCACGAACAAGTACAGGTTTTATCAAGGAACCTGGGTTCTCTGAACCAGATATATGAAGTGGAACTGCAAGATGCTAACAACCACTTGAAAGCGATGAACAAATTCTACAGTAACCTGGTTAACGCATCGGATGCAATGGCATCAAGTGCACAGGATGCTGTTGCAGCTAAGGAGCAGATAGGTCTGTTGTCTCAGAATCTGACTACATTGAACCAGATATATGGCAACATGCTTGCTGCTATGCAAGGAAGATAATTCTATGTGCTTCATTTGAAGTATTTGCATAGAAAAAGTAGAAAAGAAATATTTAATATAACCTTAGAAAAATTATAACAGGATGTCTCTACCTAAAGAGCCGCGGCAGCTAATGATCAACCTGATGTATCTGGTTTTGACCGCTATGCTGGCACTCAACGTATCGTCCGAAATCCTGCACGCTTTCGAAGTGATAAATGAGAGTATCAATTCGTCTAACTCTTCAATTGAAGATAAAAACGAGGAGATATACAAATCATTCCAACAGAAGGAAGATGATCCGGTGCAACGCGATCGTATCAAAAAATATAACGACAACGCTAAAATTGCAAAGGCCAAGTCTCAAGCAATGATCAAATACCTTGAGGAGTGGAAAGAGAGGGTTATTGAGGAAGCCGGTGGTCGTGAAGAGGACGGTGAAATAAAAAGAAAGGATAATATTGACGCGAGTACTTTGTTGCTCGTAGAGCGTAAAGGTGGTGACACACTGAAGCAACAATTGGAAGATCTGAGAGCAGCATTGATAGGTTTAGTTAATCCTAATAATAAAGCACAGGTTTCAAAAGAACTTCCAATGAAGATAGCTGAAGTTGAAGCCAACGATAACAACCCTCAGGGTGATTGGTCAACAGCTTACTTCTATAACATGCCTACTATGGCGGTTGTAACACTGATGTCTAAATTTCAGAATGACGTTAGGAATAGTGAAGCGCTTATATTGAATACGCTTGCAGCTGAGGCTGGAGAGGACGTTATCAAATTTGACGCTTTCGAAGCAATTGCCGTTCCAACAACAAGTTATGCGCTTGAAGGACAAAAGATCGAAGCGAAAATATTACTTGCAGCTTACAACAAATCTTTAGAACCTACCATCAAATTAACATCAGGTGGTGGTGCAATGAAGGAAATCAAAGATGGTGTAGGTCTATATGAAGTTACAGCATCTGGTATCGGTCTGAAAACTGTTACAGGTAACGTAGCTATTGACCTTGGTGGCCGTACAGAACAACGTGATTTCAAGTTTGAATACATGGTTGGTTCTACAGGTGCATCTATTCAGCTTGATAAAATGAACGTGTTTTACATTGGTGTTGATAACCCGATAACAGTATCTGCTGCAGGTTATTCATTACAGGATATATCAGTAGCAATTGATGGTGCCGACGTTACTGCAAATAGTCAGGAAGGAATTGGTCACTACATAGTAAGGGCTACTAAACCCGGTAATGTTATGGCAAACATTAATGCCAAGACAGAAGGCGGTATCAAGAAAGTAGGCGGTATGGAAGTACGTGTTAAATACATACCTGACCCGGTTGCTGAAGTTGGTGGCAAGTCTAACGGAGCTATGCCATCCAGTACTTTAAAGGCACAGATAGGTATTGTTGCAGCACTGAAAAACTTTGATTTTGATACTCGTTTTATTGTTACCAGCTATGAAATGAGTATGATACCCAAACGTGGTGAATTACAAGGACCGTTTACAGAGGCTAGTCCTTACCTGAACAAGAACAAAGACATAATTGAGCTGATCAAGCGTGCAAGACCTGGTGACAGGGTGTTCTTTGACGATATCAGGGCTAAAGGACCGGATGGTCGTATCCGTAAACTTAATGCCATCACGTTTTTGTTAATATAGATTTATTTGTAAATTTAAGGTCAGATTATTAAGCAAATCATTACAGGAATTATGAATATCCTAAAAACATACAAATTAGTCGCTGCTACCGCATTAGTAATGTTTGGTGGAATGGCAGTAGCCCAGGAGAGTTCAATGAAGGACGTTCAATCTCAGTTTAACCCACATGATGCGGTTAAGGAAGGTTGGCAGCCATCGTTGGTGAGAGATGGTGCATATGACAGAGTAGAGCACCCTACGAAGATACTTAACTGGCAGCCACTGCGTGAGAACGATGTAATGTGGAAAAAGCGTATATGGCGTGAGATCGATATTCGCGAAAAGCAGAACATGGCTTTCCGTTTCCCTGGTGATGATTATACCGGTGGTGGTTACTTTATCGAGATTATTCTTGATGCCGTTAAAAAAGGTAAGATCAAAGCTTATTCAAATATTGACGAGCGTTTTACAAATGCACTGACTAAAGATCAGATCCTGGAGATCATGATCGGTACACCTGATACCAACTACGTTGAAAATCCTGTGACAGGTGAAATTCAGTTGGTGATCACTAGTCGTGAATTTAACCCTGATATCGTTACGAAATACAGGATCAAAGAAGACTGGATATTCGACAGGAACCTTGGTAAGATGGTAGTACGCATCATTGGTATTGCTCCGATCAAAGACATCATTGATGAGAATACCGGTATGTTCCGCGCTTCTCAGGCTGTATTCTGGCTGTATTATCCTGAAATCAGGCCAATGCTTGCACAATACGAAGTTTTCAATCCTGAAAATGATGTTGCACGCATGACATGGAATGATTTCTTTGAAGGTCGTTTCTTCTCAAGTAAGATCATTAAAACAAGCAATCCATTCGATATGAGTTACGGAAACAGGGGTATGTCTCCACTGGAAGCTCTGTACGAAGGACAGAAAGCAACAGAAATGTTGTTCAACAAAGAGCATGATATGTGGGTATATTAATACCAGCGAAACCATATTTTGAAAAGCTGCCGTTCTTACGGCAGCTTTTTTATTTCGCATAACCGTAATATTCTGCACTCATTTATTTAATATTGCAGCCCAAGAATCATTTATAGATGGATAACGGTTTGCCCAGGTTAGAAGTATGTTTATCTCCCGCTCTGCTGCACTTATACGATACTAATGATAGTGTTGTCGTTATTATTGACGTATTCAGAGCAACATCAACTATTGCAGCGGCTTTGTATAACGGGGCGAAATCTGTAGTGCCTGTCGCAACAGTAGAGGAGTGTATAGAGTTAGGTAGGTCAACTGAAAATAGCATTACTGCGGGTGAGCGTAATGGCCGTGTTGTAGAAGGCCTTGAATACGGTAACTCTCCATCAGAATATTCACGCGATTTTGTTGCAGGTAAGACATTGGTACTTACTACAACCAATGGTACGCGCCTCTTGCATATGGTAAAGGGAGCAAGTGCCATAATTACCGGCTCATTTTTGAACCTGTCGGCAGTATGCGATTTTCTTGTGAAAAGTAATAAAAATGTACTCCTTGGTTGTGCAGCATGGAAAGACAGGTATAATCTTGAAGATTCTCTTTTTGCCGGTGCAGTAGTAAGCAAAATCGCAGATAAGTTCAACATTAACTGCGACAGTGCAATAGCCTGCAAAACCTTACATAACAATCTGCAAGGTGAAGCTCCGATTGAGTTTTTACGTGGTAGTTCGCATTACAGGAGACTATCTGCCTATGGCCTGGAGTCTGATATGGAATACTGTGCGACAGTAGACAAGCATCCTGTTGTGCCTTATCTGCACAATGGGAAACTAATGAACTACGATAGCATTAAGTAAGAAAAGGGTTGGTCTTCTGCTCAATACCAATAGTTGTTGACGGACCGTGTCCTGAAAAAATGGTAGTATCTCCCGGTAGTGTGAAAAGTTGTGATTTTATGCTCGTTATCAATTGATTATGATTTCCGCCTGGCAGATCTGTACGACCGATACTACCTGAAAAAAGAGCATCACCTGCAATGGCCCATTTACCTTCAGCATAGTAAAATGTTATGCTGCCGGGAGAATGGCCTGGTACAAAGCGTATTTCAAGTTCATCTTCGCCGATTTGTAACATTTTATGCTCGTCAATATAGAAATCAGGTTCAGGAGCCTTTTTGAAGTCAAAACCGAATAACATGGCAGAACCTGAAGCTCCATTAAGTACAGGAAGGTCCTTTTCATGTATGCCAAACGGTATATTATACTTGTCTTTTACAGCAGCTACACCAAATATATGATCAAGGTGCGTGTGTGTGTTTATTATGGCTTGAGGTATGAGTTTATTATCATTGATGTAATTAAAAAAATGCGTGATCTCAATCTCATTATGCATGCCCGGATCTACGATCCAGCACTGTTTTTTATCGTTATATATAACATATGTATTCTCCTGGAACGGATTAAAAACAAAAGATTGCGTATATAGCATATGAGAAGTCTTTTTTTTCTGTAATTTAGGTAGCAAACTAATAATCAGGATTAGATCTGACAAGCATTTTAGAGAATAAACTATCTTAATTTAGTTAATTATGCATTTTAGCCGAAGGCTTATCATACCATCAATAGTATTATCAGCAATTGTATTGTTCACTTTTCTGGCTCCTGTCAGTATCCAGGCACAGACAAATGTTGAAAAGTACGGGCAAAACAAAGTTCAACTCAGAACCTTCAAATGGAAGTTTTTTGAGACCAACCACTTTCGTATCTACCATTATGATAGATCAGGTATTGAGCTGGCAAGATATGTAGCGGAACAGGTAGAGAATGACATCGCAGTTATAGAAAGCAAGATAGGTGGACAATTCCCGGGTAGATTTAATATCATACTGTACAACTCCTACGATGAGTATAAGCAATCTAACATAGGCAGGAAATATGAGTCCCAACTGCAGGATGTGCCTGCAGGTACCGTTGATGTTGTTGGAGACAAGCTGGTAGTATACTATACCGGTGAACATACAGACCTGCGCAGGCAGACTCGTTCAGGTATGGCCAGTGTTGTAATGGAGAGAATGCTGTTTGGTGAAACATTAAGAGAAGTAGTCCGCAACGCAATACTAATGAACCTGCCGGAGTGGACCATAACGGGTTTCATATCTTATATAGTGGATGGTTGGGATGCCACAAGCAATAGCGACTGGAAGAACCTTATAGAATCATACCCTAATGACGGTTTCTATAAACTGGCTGAAGTAAATCCGCAGTTAGCGGGGAAAGCATACTGGAAATATGTTTCAGACAAGTATGGTGAAGGCAGCATGAAAAACCTGGTGTATACAACACAACTGAAAAGCAGCCTGAACCAGGGTGTTAAAATGACACTCGGTATGAAGGTGAAACAATCCTATGATTCGGCTATTGCTTTTTACAAAGACATTTACGCTAAAGATGAACTAAATCAAAACAAACCGGATAGTACCACTGCACTTATTGAAATAGATGTACCGAAAGACGGTACTATTATTAAAGATATCCGTGTGTCTCCTAAAGGGCAGGATGTTGCCTATGTAGCATGGAAGGATGGAGAGTATAAGATACATATCCAGAAAACAACAAAAACACAGGTTCGTTCAACAGTTATGGAGGGTGGTAAGCTGGATTATGGTGCGACGCCGGATCCTGATTACCCGATCATAACATGGTCTAATACTGGTTATAAGTTGGCTATTCTGTACCGTAGAGATAATAAAACACACCTGCGTATATACAATGCTATCAAAGCACAGATAGAAAACTATGAGATACCTGCAAACAGGTTTGACAGGGTGCTGAACATGACCTTTATGGAAGATGATGACAGGCTTATTTTCTCTGCTATAAAGAAGAGTAAAACAGACCTCTATGAATTTACCATTCGCGGTAAGCGCATGAAAAACATTACGGATGACGCATGGGATGATCTGGACCCATGGTATGTGAGTGGTGGTTCGCGCAGGGGTATTTTGTTCTTGTCAAACAGGCCAAAGCCAAACCTTGATGTGCCACTGGGTGTAAATGAGTTGCCTACAGGACCTATGAATGTATTCTTCTACAACACTACCACAAAAAGGAAAGAGTTGCTGCAAATGACATTTGTTACGAAAGGTGATGTGTCGCAGCCCATACAGTATGGAACTGAGAATTACGCATACCTGTATAATGAGAACGGTATCAATAACCAGTACATTATTGTGGTGAAGAATGATGTCAATAAAGTTGATTCAGTATATTCAATAGCAGTAACTAACCATGCAAGAAATATAGTAGCGCATCAATACAGCCCTGTAAGCAATCAGGTGGCTGATGTGTTACAGGTAGGTGATAAGTATAAAATATATTATAAGCCGCTCATTAAGCCCGGTAAGGATACAAGGTCGGTTGAGTTGACGCCTACACTGCTGAAACAATCAGAAACAAATAAGAAAAGAAGCGTCATAAAAGAAGGTGCTGCTGCCGGTGAGGACATTCCTCTGAACCAACCAATACTGAAAAGAGGCAATGCTTTCCAGACTCAGTTTGAAGAAGAGCCGGGAGAACAGGTAGCACAGAAAAAAACGAAAAAGAAGGACATCAGGGAGATGGAAGAAGAAGAGGGAGAAGACATGGTTGATAGTACCTACATCAATATGAGGGCTCAGCATTATAAACTTGACTTCAAACCAGACTTCTTTTCTGTACGTCTTGACAATTCGGTATTATTCAACCGTTACCAGCCTGCTGATCTGAATGCAAACAGGTATGTGAACCCAAGCCTTGGCGGCCTGCTTACCGTAAGTCTCGATGATTTGATGGAAGATTACAGGTTGACGGGAGGTTTAAGGTTGCCGGTTAATTTTTCCGGTACAACGTATTTCTTACAGTTTGAAAACAACAGGAGAAGAGTAGATTGGAGTTTGTTGTACTTAAGGCAAAATCAGCGTCAGAATGTAGTTGTAAATTACACTGACAGTGCAAATAACCCTGTACTGCAAAACGAGCAATTGTCTGAGAATAGCACGGACCTTTTGCAGGGAACTGTAAGCTATCCTTTCAATAAATTTGAAAGCCTCAGGCTATACTTAGGAGTTAGAAGAGACGTGCTGAATTTTAAAGCACAGGATACTTTCAGTCTTACTTATAAATATCCTGACAGGCAGAAATTTTGGATAACAAGCAGGGCGGAGTATGTTTTTGATAATACAGTAAACCCGGTAATAAATATTTACAAAGGTTTCAGGTTTAAATTCTTTGCCGAGTACCTGCTGCGTGTAGACGGGCCTGGTGGTGGCTTTTATAACTTCGGTACGGATTTCCGCCACTATAAGAAAATATATAAGAACCTGACCTTTGCGGTACGTTTTGCTGCGGCACACTCTGCCGGTAACCAGAAGATACTGTATTTCGTAGGAGGAGTGGATAACTGGATAAGCCCGAAATATGATGATAATACCCCCATCAGGCCGGGAGAGCAATATGCTTTCCAGGCATTATCAACCAATCTGCGTGGTTATGAGCAGAACTCATGGAATGGTAACTCATATGGAGTGTTGAATACTGAGTTGAGGCTGCCGATCCTTACCACTATTATGCAAAGGCCTATTCAATCTGCAATATTGCGCAATCTGCAGTTAGTGCCCTTTGCTGACGTAGGTTCTGCCTGGTACGGGCTATGGCCTAAGGAAACTAATGTGAAAAATGATAAAGTGGCACCTACTCCGGGAACTCCCGGTTTCAATACAAGCGCTATAATTGTATCGATTGATGATTCAAAAGATGTATTTGGCCTTGGTTATGGTGTAGGTCTTCGTACGCTCGTATTTGGCTACTTTGCAAGGCTGGATGTAGCGTGGAATACAGACAACCATAATAAAAAGCCGTTGCTGCACTTGTCATTAGGAACAGATTTTTAACATATCTGCCCTATATTATTAGAAAGTAATTGGTTGGCTTTGAACGACCTTTACTACTTTTGCTAACAAATGATGAAAGCATTATGAAGGTCTCAAAAGAAGCGAAAACAGGGTTATTGGTCTCGATATCGTTGCTGGTGTTCTTCGCGGGGTTCTACTTCCTGAAGGGGGCCAACATATTTTCAGGTGAAAATGAGTTTTATGCCTATTATGATAACGTTCAGGGGCTACAGACATCAGCTGCTGTACAGGTAAAAGGTTTAGGAGTAGGTAGGGTTTCCGGTATTGAATTGATAGATAGTGAGAAAGTAAAAGTCACACTTTCCGTTAGTAAAAATGTATCTATCCCGGTAGGTACTACTGCTGAGTTGGCATCTGCAGATCTGTTGGGTACTAAAATTATTAGGCTTAACCTGGCTATGGGTACACAAATGGCAGAAGACGGCGCAACACTACCGGCCTCTATCGAAGGTGGCGTTATTGATAACCTGTCTGTTGAGCTATCTCCTTTGATCACAGACCTGAGACATGTTATCACTACATTGGATACTGTATTAATAGGTGTAAGCGGTGTTTTGAATGAAAATACAGCGAATAGCCTGTCCAATACGGTTAATTCACTGGACGTGACAATGAAGAATTTTTCTGAATTGTCTGAGAAACTGAATAATGAGAGTGAACAACTTGCGGCAGTTATCAGGAACGCAAACAGCATTACCTCGAATATTGCAGATAATAATCAAAGCATTACCAATATCATAAAAAATGCTGAACAGACTACAGACCATCTTTCAGCTGCTCCTATACAAGAGACTGTGAAAGAGTTGCAATCCGCGGCTCAGCAACTGGACGGTATACTCAGGAAAATAAACGAGAATGAGGGTACGCTGGGTATGATAGTCAATGATAAACAGTTGTATGGTAATCTTACAGAAACCATGAAAACGCTCAACGACCTCATGGCAGACATTAACGCTCATCCATGGCGTTATATCAACGTGACGATTTTTGGTAAAAAACAGAAAAGACAGGTCCAACAGTAAGGTCCTACATCCTGTAGTCTTTTATATAGTATAATGAAACCAGGCTTATTTTTATTGTTCTGTATTATTTGTGTACTAAGTGCACAGGTAGCCGTAGCGCAAAAAAATAGCGATACTTCCAAAAAAGTAAATGTAGAGATAGTAACTGCGGGCTTTGTAGAGAAAGTACCTACAGACTCTGTTTCATTCAATAAGTTGGTTGATAATGTTCAGTTACAACAGGGTGAAACAGTAATGTACTGTGACAGCGCCTATCTCTTCAGCGAAACAAATAATGTAGAGGCTTTTGGAAATGTAGTGATCATACAGCCTGATGGTACACGCTCAGCCAGCGACTACCTGAAATACATTGGCAATAAGAAATTGGCTTACCTGGTTGATAATGTAAGTCTCACCGATGGGAAGGACAACCTGTGGGCGACCGAAGTAGAGTACGACCTGAATACTAAAATAGGCGTGTATTCAAAAGGTGGTACTTTGCAAAGCGATAAAACTTCTCTTACCAGCAACTCGGGGGTATATAACATTCGTTCGAAAGATGCACGTTTTATAGGAGATGTACATGTCACAGATCCGGAGTATACGATAGTGTCTGATGAAATGGGGTACAACACAGAAACAAAGATCACCACTTTCTTTGCAGCTTCAGTTGTTACAAGTGATTCCTCTGTCTTGAGTACGCATTGTGGAACATACAATAGTATACAGGAAATAGCACACTTCCCTTGCCGGTCATCTATACTTACCAAAGAACAGTATATGGAGGCTGATAGCCTGTACTATAACAAGACCAAAGGCTTTGCAAAAGCAAGAAACAATGTAATAGCCATAGATACTACACAAAAACTAACATTGTATTGTCAATGGGCAGACATGAACGAATTTAAGAAGACAACACTTGCGACTGTAAAGCCTGTGATGAAGAAGATGAATGGCGAGGACAGTTTGTTTATTCGGGCAGATACGTTTTTTATGGCTCCTGTTATACCTGTAAAAGATAGTATCAAAGTAGTAAAGACAGTAGGTAAGGGTAAGAAGAAAAAAGAGGTGATCGAAATGATAGCTGATACAACAGCAGTAAAAGATACTGCGGAGTTGCGCTATTTCATTGGCTATCATAAAGTGAAAATATTCTCTGATTCTATGCAGGGGCTTTGCGACAGTATTGCTTATTCGCAGGCAGACTCAATTATGAAGATGATGTATGATCCGGTATTATGGTCTCGCAAGAGCCAGATTACAGGTGATACAATTTTGCTGTATACAGATAGTAATAAGCTGAAGAAAATGTTTATCCCTGATAAAGCATTTGTAGTTTCACAATCCGGTCCGGACAAAGCCGAGTTATACGACCAGGTGCAGGGAAAGACATTGACAGGGTTTTTTCACAACAACACCATTGATGAAGTGTTGGTGAAGCCAAATGCAGAAGCCATACACTTTTCTACTGATGATGATGGTGCGTACATTGGCGTGAGCGAAGTAAGCAGTGCAAGAATGAGGGTGCTTTTTGAAGATCAGGCTATAAGTTATATCCTGTTTGAGCAGGAAGTAAAAGAAAAAATGAACCCTCTTGATAAAGTTAATTTACAGGGATTGAGACTCAGCAGGTTTCAATGGCTGGATAAAATACGGCCTAAAACATTGAAAGAGATATTTGAGTAATATTTGGTTGTTATTAAAAAATATTTACTTTTGCGACTGCAATGAACACAATAAAGCTACATAAGGGACTGAAACGACTTGCCACAGGTAAGCTGCAATAGTGCTATGTAGTGAAAATAAACATAGAATTTCGCAGGCTTACCGGGAGGTAAGCCTGTTTTTTTATAAACTAAAATGAACATGCAAGTTTACAAATTTGGTGGAGCTTCAATAGCTACAACTGAACGTATGCAGGCCCTTTGGCCTATTGTTGAAGCTGCCGAACAGCCGGTAGTGGTAGTAGTATCTGCATTGGGAAAAACAACCAATGCACTGGAATTTATTGTAGCTGCAGCATGCAAGGGCGATGTTGAATCAGCTAATGAGCAGGCTGCAGCCCTTGAAAAACAGCATATAGAATATGCTAAGACGATACTTGATGAGAAATATCATAACGATGCCATTAAAGCGCTGAATGTATTTTTTACAGAGTTGCAATGGGCGATAGATGATGCTGCAACGCATGAGTACGACTATACCTACGATCAGGTAGTGTGTATTGGTGAACTTTTGTCTACGAGAATATTTGCCTACTATTTGGCCCAACATGGCATGGACGTGGAGTGGATCGATATACGCGATATTCTACGTACAGATGATACATACAGGGATGCAAAGGTAGACAATGAGTATTCTGAACAGCAGGTACAGGAAAAGATGATGCCATTGCTGAAAGCGGGTAAGAGCATCGTGACACAAGGTTTTATCGGGGCTACTTCTGACAATGCTTCTACAACACTTGGCAGGGAAGGTTCAGACTATTCCGCTGCATTGCTTGCAGCGTGGACAAAGTCATCAGCGGTGACTATATGGAAAGATGTAGAAGGCCTTAAAAATGCAGACCCGAAGAAGTTCCCCAATACAGTAAGGATAGATGCTATCAGTTACGATGAGGTAATTGAGATGGCTTACTATGGTGCACAGGTAATACACCCGAAAACGATCAAGCCGTTACAAAACAACAAGATACCCTTATATGTAAAATGCTTCCTCGACAGGAACCTGAAAGGTACTGTTGTAATGAACGAGGTAAGCAGCCTGTTTTATCCTCCGTTGATAGTGCAGAAGGGCAACCAGGTATTATTAAAACTGACTGCTAAAGACTTCTCTTTTATTACAGAGAGTAAGTTGCGTGACCTGTATGACATATTCCATCAGCTGAATGTCAGGGTGAACCTGATACAGAATGCAGCTATCAGTTTTGTGGCATGTATTGATAACCAGAGAGGCAAACTGGAGCAACTGGTTGCCCAACTCAGTAAGGATTATAATGTATCAGACAATGAAGATGTAAGCCTGCTTACTATCAGGCACTATACTCCTGAGGTATTTGCGGACCTCACAAAAGGAAGGCATATTCTACTGGAACAAAAAACAAGGCACACTGTACAGGTGGTGCTGATGTAAAATATATACGGGGAGAAGATTACATGATCTTCTTCCCCTTCATTGCTTCTTTTATGGCTACATCCATTACACGCTCAGCAAACGGGCGGGAAATATCATTCAATACTTCTGTTTCTTTCTGCACCTTATCCTTGTCGTTCGAAGCTATAGCTGACTTTAAAACTGTTATCTGATTGTTTGTTGCTGTAATTTCCTCTTCGTTCAACAACTCCCTGTTTTTAGTTAGGAACTTTTCTGTTGTCTCTATCATCTGTTCTGCTTCTGTTACAGCTTCTACTAATGCCCTTGCTTTAATATCATCTTTGGCATGAGTAAGTGAGTCCATCAGCATGCTTTCTACTTCCGCATCTGTAAGGCCATATTGTGGTTTTACTTCTATGCTTTGAGCAACTCCGCTGCGCAGTTCCGTAGCACTGACTTTAAGTATGCCATCAGCATCTATCAGGAAGTTAACTTCTACTTTCGGTAGTCCGGCAGGCATAGCCGGTATGCCGGTAAGGTTAAACTCAGCCAGCTTACGATTATCTTTCACAAGGTCGCGTTCTCCCTGGAAGACGGATATGCGCATACCGCTTTGTCCGTCTTTGTGGGTAGTATATTGTCTGCCGGCCTTTGTAGGTATTTTTGAATTCCTTGGTATCAGTACATCCATCAACCCTCCCATAGTTTCAAGTCCAAGGCTTAGGGGGGTGATGTCCAGTAGCAACATGTCAGTATTGTTACCGGCTAATATATCCGCCTGTATAGCCGCGCCTAATGCTACAACCTCATCCGGGTTCAGTTCATCATGTACCTGCTGCCCGAACAGTTCACTGATGCTTTCTTTTACAAAAGGTACTCTTGTTGATCCGCCGACCATCACAACTGCGTCAATATCTTTGGCTGTTAGGCCTGCATCCTTCAGGGCGTTTTTACAGCTGTCTATTGTGCGGTTTACAAGTGGAGTGATCAGTGTATTGAACGCTTGTTTGGTAATACTTACTTTTGCCTCTCCAACTGTTCCTTCGTAGCTGTCGTTTGAAGACAAGTGCTTTTTGGCAGCTTCAGCAGTCAGGCGCAGCTCCTGGGCAATTGATTTATGCGTTTTCAGTTCCTCATCTGTGATGCCCAGCTCTTTTTGCCAGTGAAGCGATAATGCTCTGTCCATATCATCACCACCAAGGTAAGTATCACCATTTGTTGACAGTACCTCAAAAATACCGTTAGTGATCTTCAGGATAGAAATATCAAATGTACCACCGCCAAGGTCGTACACTGCAATTGTTTTTTCTTCGTCGGGGTGTACGCCTAAGCCGTATGCAAGGCTGGCTGCTGTAGGCTCGTTTACTATTCTCAGTACATCGAGGCCTGCCAGACGTCCCGCATCCCTTGTAGCCTGCCTTTGAGCGTCATTGAAGTATGCAGGTACGGTAATAACTGCTTTATTAACGGGTGTTTTTAATATGTGTTCTGCTCTCTGTCTTAATTCGCGTAGTATCATCGAAGACAACTCGATTGGAGAGTAGAACTTATCTCCTACCTGTACTTTTACCAGTGAGTCTGTATCATCATCCAGTACCTTGTAGGTGAAAAAGCCTGTATCGGTACTGATGTCTTTATATGATTTCCCCATCAGGCGCTTTACAGAGTAGATTGTTCTTTCCGGCTCAGTAAGCAAAAGTTCCTTAGCTGTATTGCCTACTGTCGGGTCTCCAAGCTCATTAAAATGCACAATTGAGGGTACAAGCGTCAGCCCGTCAATTTCCTTCAGCGCGATTGGCTGCTTATCGTCTTCACGCACCACCGCTATAAGACTGTTGGTAGTCCCCAGGTCGATCCCTACAATTATTTCTTCTTTCTGTATGCTGCCTGTTGCCAGGTTGATAGCTACTTTACCCATAATCCGCTTTTTCAGCCCACAAAGGTAACATATAGTGGGTGGACAAACCAATGCGTATAGGCATATAGATATGAATGATGTTAAAGTACTTGTAACATTATCAGTGCCTGCTACGATATAACAATGTATATTCCTATTTTGTGTTAAAGTGATGAATATGTTAAACCGTATATCAGTCATTACAGCTATTTCATTTATGACCCTTGTCCTGTCTTGCGATCTGGATAAGAAGGATGATTGTATCCGCCTGGATAACGAGATAGCTGCTATCAATGACTCATTGCTGATGTACGGTAAAAATTGGGGAGATGAGCTGAAAGTGGCGGTGAGTACTTTAGATTTTACTGGTCTGCAACCTATTAGGGTAAAAATGCAGGATTTTATAGTGAGGAAAACGGAATATGTCAGGGAAATGAAGAATGTGGGAGGTTCTGAAAAACTTCTGAAAACAGAACTGGAATTCCTTGAAACAGAGGAAGAAATTGTTAAATACAAGTTATCTGTATTCGAAAATTATGATGAAACCGTTACTATGGATGAACTTAGCAACGCTTATGCGAATATGCAGCTGAGTGCGGTACAAGAGCGAGATCTGCTGGAAAAGTTACACAGGCTTAGAGAAGATTACGCTGAAAAGAACGAAATACCCAAGTTCATAGAAAAGTATTGATACCGTAAGTTGCTATTGGCTTAAACTACGAGTTGAGAGATAATATATTGTATATTATATTCTAACAAATGTCGATAGCAGATAAACTTACATATAAAGGAGTATCCCTCCTTCCTTTTATACTAATAGTTCCGTTATTAATCCTGGGATTTTCTAACCATTGGTCGTACGACGAATCTACTACCTATACCAAAATACTGAACGTCACACCCGCACAGATATTCAATTACGAGATATACAATCTGGCCAATAACCATGTACTCAACTCTCTGTACTATTGGTGGCTGGAAGATATGGGTGTCAAATCATTGTTCATTTTCCGCCTGCCTAGTTTCCTCTTGTTCTTTGCATACTTCTGGGCGGTCAGTAAGGTGTTGAAGCAAAAAAAGGATTACCAGCTCAGGCATGTTGACCAGTTGATGCTGTACATGTGGCCATATTACATATACTTCGCACAAGCTAGGGGTTATGCACTGGCCATGGTATGCCTGGTGGCGATGGTGTACTTGCTCAAGCGTTATATGGCAGAGGGCAAGCCGTTGCAGTTACTGTACATAGTCTTATTGGGTTGCCTGGGCTCTGTTTCTATATTCAGCTTCCTTTTTCCTGTGGTAGCCATATTCATTATAGCAGGCTTAAGTCGCTTTAAAGAAACCATAAAAAACCCTGTACGGATACTCATTTTCGCTATTGCTATACCTGTATTCCTGTACATATTTGATAAGGGGCAGATAGTAAGTAAATATGACGTTGCCATCATAGGGAGGGATTCCCTGTTCAAAGGCGGAACATTGTCCAGTCTCATATCATTCCTGACGCTTAATGAGTTTGCACCCGTAAAAGTATTCCTTACCCTCAAGTGGATGACTGTTATTACAATGGTGCCGGTATTTATCATATTCATCAAACGGAGAAAGATATACGTAGAACTGACCATTGTGCTGATAACCCTGCTGTTGCTGGTAGTTGCACATTATGCTTTTGGTGCTATGTACCCCATATACAGGGGTGTTGCATATATCATTATGTTGATGTTACTCTGCTTTGCCTACAACAACTTTAAGAAGAACATATTCAACACGATACACTTCATGGTACTCATATTTTGCGGAGTAGTATATATGGGCTACCTGTTCTATTTCGAGAGCCAGAAGAACATGGATGATGTACTGGCCTACGTTGCTCAGAAGCCTGGTACCCTGGTGATCGAAGATGTACACCCTGCTACATTAGCCACAAATCATATGCGTCATAACGATACATTAGATCTGGTGAGCAACTGTATTACTGAAGACTTCCCATGTTTTGACAATGCATTAGATACGGCTAAATATGTATTGTGCCTGCCGGGGCGTCTTGCACAGGCTGGAAAGGAGCAGGAGTTTGAAGAGCTGTACCCTGTTGCAACCTTCTTCTATTTCAACAAGATTTTCTACAAGCGTAAGGACTGGTAAGACTTACATATGCGTATTATTTTGCTGCAATAAGACCTGTGGGATTTAATTCCCCAAGTTACCCACATTTATGCGCCTGTCTTGCATTTCATCCCATATAAACGGCTGAATTGTATATTTTTGTCTTCCTCCATAAAATAGTTCTGCTTTGAAGTTAAAGTCGTTAGATATTAAGGGTTTCAAGTCGTTTGCAGACAAAACACACATCATGCTGGACCACCCGATCACGGGTATTGTAGGTCCTAATGGTTGTGGTAAGTCAAACATCGTTGATGCCATAAGATGGGTAATAGGTGAACACAAGATTAAGTCGCTCAGGTCAGACAACCTGGACGACCTCATATTCAACGGTTCACGTTCGCGTAATGCTGCCGGTATGGCTGAGGTGTCGCTCACTTTTGAGAATGACCGCAATCTGCTGCCTACTGAGTTTACTACGGTTACCATCACACGTAAGTTTTATAAGAACGGTGAGAGTGAATACAGGTTGAATGACGTTACCTGCCGTTTGAAAGATATCCATAACCTGTTTCTTGATACCGGTGTCAGCAACGACTCTTATGCCATTATCGAGCTGGGTATGGTGGATGATATCATCAAAGATAAAGATGGTTCACGCCGCAGGATGTTGGAGCAGGCAGCGGGTATCTCCATCTACAAAACCCGTAAAAAGCAGGCTAAACTGAAGCTGGACGCAACTGAGCAGGACCTGTCACGTATAGAGGACCTGCTGTTTGAGATAGGCAACAACCTGCGCACACTGGAGAGCCAGGCAAAAAAGGCGGAGCGTTTCTTCAAGATAAAAACCGAATACAAAGAGGTAAGTATAGAACTGGCGAAGGCGTCGCTTGAGCATTTCAACGATCAGTACAGGGAGCTGAATGAGCAACATGGTACTGAGTCGGAACGTAAGGCTGAGTTGGACAATATCGTACATCAACAGGAAGGTTTTGTACAGCAGGAGAAAACCAAACTGGTAGCCCGTGAGCAGGAGCTGAACGGTCTGCAAAAACAGTTCAACGAGTTGGTGGGTAAGGTACGCCAGTTGGAAAGTGATAAACGCCTTGCTTCACAGAAAATAGAACACCTGAGAGACAGGGTGAAAAACCTCAATGAGTTCTTATCCGGTGCCGACGCGCAACTTAAAAGCCTTGAGGAGTCTATCAGCTTTGCAGAGGTGCAGATAACTGAAGAGAACGAAGTGCTGGAAAAACTGCGCGGCGAACTGGAAGGGCTGAGGGGCGTGGCAGAAGAAAAACGTGCTGCATTTGACGATAAGAAAGTATTGCTTGAAGGCCTGAGGGGTAAATACCAGCAGAAACAACGCGAACAGTTTGATGCTGAAAAGAAAGTAGCCATTGCGGATACTTCTGTACAGAACCTGCAACGCAGTATTCACCAGGTGCAGGAAGAAAAGCAACAACGTACTGACCAGGTAGCACAACTGAATGTTCAGAAAGAGGAGACGAAAGTAAAGCTGGAGGAAACCCGTGATGAACTACAGAAACTGACCAACAGGCAGGACGAAGTAAAAGGCAAAATACTGCAAAGCCAGGAGCATATCGAAAACCTGCGTTCTGAACTGGTAGACGAAAACCGCAAGCTGGATTCAAGGCGTAATGAGCATGACCTGTTGAAGTCGCTTGTTGAAAGCCTTGAAGGGTATCCGGATAGTATCAAGTTTTTGAGCAAGCACGAAGAGTGGGGCAAGAACGCACCTTTACTTTCTGATGTGTTTGTGGTACAGAATGAATATCGTACAGCTCTTGAGAATCTACTTGACAGCTACCTGAACTACTACATTGTAGATAATGTAGCCGATGCTGCAAAAGCAGTGCACCTGCTTGAACAAAATAAAAAGGGCAAGGCTAACTTCTTTATGCTGAGCCAGTTTCAGAATTACCAGCCGGCCGCACACTCTAACCCTGAAGGTTTAGTACCGGCATTGAGTGTGGTAACGGTTGACGAACAATACAAGCCGCTTGCACAACACTTGTTGGGGCATGTGTACATAGCAAATACAGAACAAGACCTGACCACAGCGGACTCTCTGAATGGTAACATTGTTGTTGAGAAGTCGGGTAAGATGGTGCGTGGTAAGTACACCTTGGGTGGTGGTTCCATAGGCTTGTTTGAAGGCAACAAAATAGGCCGTGCCAAAAACCTGGAGCGCCTTGCCAAAGAAATAGAAGAGCTGACAGAATCAACAGCTAAACTGAAAGTACAGATTAGCGATACACAAAACCAGGTAGCGGGCTTCAACCAGGAGCTGAATGATAAAGCCATTGAGCAGACACGCAATGACATCAACAACCTGCAGAACCTGCTGGTGAACCTGGGAGATAAAATAGCCAACTATGAGCACCTGAACGAACGTGCAGAACAACGTGTGGCAGAGTTGGAACAACAACTGGCAGATACACATGAGAGCATCGGCAGTACACGTGATGAGCTGGATGCCATAGTTGAAGGTTTGCAGGCTATTACAATTGAGATAGAAGACGCAGACCATGCCTTTAAAGCTGCCGAACAGGACTTTAGCCAGGCTACTGAACAATACAATCAACTGAATATACAGTTTACCCGCCAGCAAAGTAAGCTGGAAGGACTGAAGCAGGAATTGAGCTTCCGCAGCAACCAGTATAAAGACTTGCAGGCACAGGTGACCTCAAATACTGCTTCGCTGAAAGATACTACAGCGCAACTGACCGAAACAGAAAATGTGCTGAACAGCGGTGATACAGAACTGTATGACCTGATGAAGCAGAAAGAGACGGATGAAGCTGCACTGAACGAAAAAGACAGACTTTACTACGAACTCAGGAACGAGATATCTGAGAAGGAAGGACAACTGAACCAGAAGCGCCGCGAGAAAGAGCAGGCTGAAACTTTGCTGAACAGCATCAAGGATAAGCTGAACGAAATGAAGCTGCAACTGGCCGGTATGAAAGAGCGTTTGAGTGTAGAGTTCAAAGTGAACCTGGACGAAGTAATGGATCAGGACCGTACAGGTGAGCTGACCGTTGATGAGCTGAACGCTGAAGCCGAGCGTATGAAAAAGCGCCTGGAAAATATGGGTGAGATCAACCCTACGGCTATTGAGGCGTATACCGAAATGAAAGTAAGGTATGACTTCATACAGGAGCAGAAGAGCGATCTGGTAGAAGCAAAAGAATCGCTGCTGGCTACTATTGAAGAAGTAGAGCTGACTGCCAATACCAAGTTCAAAGAGACGTTTGAAAGCGTGCGTGCCAACTTCGTACAGGTATTTAAAGCCCTGTTTACTGAAGAAGACCAGTGCGATCTGCGCCTGACGGACCCTGAGAATGTCGCTGATAGTAATATAGAGATATATGCACAGCCTAAAGGCAAAAGGCCAAGCACGCTGACGCAGTTATCTGGTGGAGAGAAAACACTTACTTCAACAGCATTCCTGTTTGCGATATACCTGATAAAACCCGCCCCGTTCTGTATTCTGGATGAGGTGGATGCACCGCTGGATGACGCCAACGTAGGTAAGTTCACACAGATGATACGTAAGTTCAGCGACAGGTCGCAGTTCATACTGGTAACGCACAACAAGCAGACCATGGCATCTGTAGACGTGATATACGGTGTGACCATGCAGGAGGCAGGTGTGAGCAAACTGGTGCCGGTAGACTTCAGGAGCCTGGCCAACTAAACAGACATATTTAACACGGTAAATACATAAGCGGGCTTTTGGCCCGCTTTTTTTCTTTATAACCAGGGAGACACTAAGACACAGAAATTGTTGTGTTTTGTTGTGAAATACGATGCAGCAAAATTTCGGTAATTGATAATCAATAAGTTGTGTTTCAGATTGTTGTATTTTGTTGTAGGAAACAGGCAAAAATGACCAATAAATTAAGAACTTCATGGCGATGTTATGGTCGCTAATATTGTTTAAATATACGTAAAATTGTTTATTTAAACAAGTGCAAAGTATACTGAAAAGCATATTATATTTACGCATCTAAATACCCGTATTTTGAAAATTGTACCTGTAATACTGCTCCTGTTGCTTAGTTGTGCTGCCTATGCGCAGTCTGCAAGAAAGACTGTGGATGATATGAACAGGGAGGCCATGGATGAACGTGTGTTGGAAAAAATTACTACAACAGATTATAATTCTTTAAAAAAGGAGTATGATTACTCCAGGAAGATGTTGAGGGTACTTAACCTCGATTTACCTGCAAATAAGGTATTGTCAACTATTGTTGATGGAACTGGTACAGTATATTCAATTGCTGACCTGCTGTTTAAGTTAGCTATAAACAATGAAGTTAAGGCAATAGTAAACCCGGAGCATGTAGATGTTCTTGAAAAAGAACAGTTAGAGCGCTATAGAAGTGTTGTGGATACAATCAACGTTTTTAGTGTAAACAGGTTGATTATGAAAGAGCAATGGCTGTATGATAAAGAAATAAAAAAGTTTATTGTAAAGATCACATATATAGCGTTGGCATATGAGTCTGAAAAAGGTAATTTAAAACCATTGTTCTGGATGTTTTATCCTGAACTTCGAAATTGCAGTAATGAATATATGATAAAGGATAAGGTTAGAAATCGAGAAAACAAAAGGAAAAAGGTATCTCTGAATGAATATTTTGAGGGACGTTATTTTGAAAGTCACATTGTCAGAGTCCCTAATTAGTATTCATACTCTATGCGAGATATCACCTGTTAAACTTATTCTAAATACAGGTCATTTAAAATGCTTGCATAGCTCATAGTCCTATATTTATATAACACTTTCAGTGTTGTATAAAAATCTGCTCTATGAAAAATACATTTACACTACTCGTATTTCCACTATGCCTTTTGTTCTCCAATGCTGCTCTTGCACAGGGCTTCAGTATTTCCGGAACTGTAAAAGATAACAATGGTGAGGCATTGCCATTTGTCAATGTATCGTTGCTGAATGGTGCTGACAGTACGCGGATACAAACTACCCAAACCAATGAGGATGGTACTTACAAGCTGGATAATATAGTATCCGGAGTTTACCTGGTTGATATTCAGCTATTGGGCTTTGATCCTGTAAAACAAAAGCAGGTTGTAACTACAGATATAACAGGACTGGAGATAGTACTCAAAGCAAATGCCAGGGAGCTGGATGGAGTGCTTATAACAGGTAAAAGAAACAGGATAGAAACGGAGCTGGGCAAAACCATTGTAAATATCAGCCAGGAAATGAAAGCAGGTAAAAACCTGCTGGACCTGCTGAAAGACGTGCCCGGCGTTGTAATAACAGCAACGGGCGATATAGCAATAGAAGGTAAGCAGGGAATAGTTGTTTTGATTGATGACAAACTAGTTACGCTCACAGGCAAAGCGTTGACCGAATACCTGAAAGGTATGATGGCACAAAGTGTTGACAAGATCGAATTGATGACACAGCCATCAGCAAAATACGATGCAGAAGGTAACTCAGGCATTATAGCTATAAAAACGAATGAAAATAAGAAGCAAGGGTGGAGCGGCGGAATAGCCCACCAGTACTCACAGGGCCGGTATCCTTTTTCATCGCTTAACGGTGAGCTGAATTACCGTAAAGATAAATTAGGACTACATCTTACACCCGGCGGCTACTATGGTGTTGGTTTTCTTATTCCGAATAGTGAAAGGAAATCTAAAGACATAAACACAGGCGAGGTAACAACAACGATAAGGGAAAATGGTTTTCTCAAAGAAAGGTTTTATGATGCTTCCGTGGAGTTAGGGGCTGATTATGATATAAACAGATCAACAGCGCTAAGCTTATCTGTGAAAGGTGTGTATCACCCTAATGAAGAACTTGACAGTACTTTCGCGAGAATAGAGGATATGCGTACGGGTAGTGTGGTCAATAATATAGCTATCAACAACAGGGGCTTTTTGCGTAAGAACCTGCAGGGTAACCTGTTTGCAAAGCATGAAATAGACAGTAATCATAAACTGACTGCAAACGGGTATTATTTTAATGAAAGCAAAGACATATACCAGGAGTTGACCAGTACAAACTATGATGCTGAAGGGAACGTAATACCCAATCCTTTATTGTTGAATAATAATATACCCATCACTTCATTTATATACAGCGGTAAGGTAGACTACACGGGTAAAATTGGCAAAGAAATAAATATAGAGGCGGGTGTAAAGACCAGCTATGTAACTGTAGATGATGCCAATGAATTTGAGCGTTTTAATAATGGCACATGGGAGCCGGATGCTAATATAAGTAATCACTTTCTATACGATGAGCAGATATCTGCAGCATATATAAGTAGCTCCGCTAAGAAAGGAAAATGGCAGGCGCAGGCAGGCGTAAGGGTAGAGCATACTGATGCAAAAGGCCACGAACTGACACAGGATAAAAAGTTTGAACGCAATTACACTTCTATATTCCCTACTGCGTTTGTAAACTATAAAGTGGACGATAAGAACACGATAGAGTGTAACTACGGTAAGCGCTTGCGCAGGCCTTACTATCGGGAGCTGAATCCTTTTACTTCGTTTACATCGCAGTATAATTATTCAACCGGCAATCCCCTGCTGCAACCGATGTACACGCATAATGCAGAGCTGAAACATAATTACAGGGGACGTTTAATAACGACTATATCTTATTCGAATGTAAACGGTGTGTTTACCCGCGAAATAAGTTTTAACAGGGTGACGAATGTAAGTCATTACTCTACTACCAATAACGGCCGGAAACGTCATGTTGGTTTAACTGGCTATTATAACAGGCAGCTATTCGACTGGTGGGGTGTGACGCTTAACGGTAATGTATACTACCAGGAGTATGAGGGGCAGTATAACGGTGATCCTATATATGGCAGCAACGTAGGTGTGTTTATGAAGGCGGATACGCAGTTTACATTTAAAGATGGTTGGTACGCTAATTACAATGTATGGTACTTTAGTCCATACAGGTCATCGGCGGTAGGTTCAGCAGGTTCATCAATCATGATGACTGCAACAGTCTCTAAAACAGTATTGCACGATACAGGAACAATAAGGCTAACGGCAAGTGACCCCTTCGGCATTTATCGTAACGAGGAACGTTTTGACTTGCCAGATGTAAGCTCTGTGTCATCACCCATATACAGCACACAAGGAGTTGCAGTAGCATTCAGCTATAACTTTGGCAAAGACGAGCGCAGGCGCAACAGCGTTGCGGAAGAAAGTAAGAGGATGTAGCTTGTATCCGGTAAAGACTTATTATGAATGTAAAGGACATCGCAACTATACTAACAGTACATGGTAATAAGTTACAACCATGTACAGCATCTGAGGTGGAAGCGCTGGAGGCGAAAATTGGATTGAAGTTGCCTGCCGCTTATCGTGAATTCCTGCTGCTTATGGGGCACGGTGCAGGTAAATATATGTTGGGTAGTGACTGTTTTTATCGGCATCTTGATGCTATACATAAGGGTGCTCTGGAACTTATAGAAGAGCATGAACTGCCTGAGATGCCGCCAAACGCATTTGTTTTCTGGATGCACCAGGGCTATATGTTCGCCTACTTTTTAATTGATGATAACCCTGATCCACACGTGTATTTTTTTACTGAAGGTGAGGATATGAAATGCTTCGAGATCAGCCACCATAAACTGACCGACTGCTTTAAAGGTAAGTTGAAGTTTATGGGTATTGATGTGTGACGTGTTTAACTACATGGGCTATTTTGTTACCACTAATTCGCAAACACCATTCTCTTGCTCTGTACTTTTTGGCCGTTCACTACCAGTGTATAGATGTAGTTGCCCACAACGTTATAGCCATGTTCATAGCTTACTTCGTTCATGCCTTTGTTGAGCGATATATCAAGCCTCTTTATTTCTTTACCTGCAACATCGGTAACTGAAATATATGCTTTGGCATCTCGCATATTTTCATTGGCAATTACAGAAATGGTTGTCTCACCATCAAAAGGATTAGGGCGATTTTGTAATAACTCAACGGGCATTTTGTTTTCCTGTGCTACTTCAGCTAATCCAAGCCTTGCCAGCTTCTCTTCTGAGAAAAGGCTTTCCGTGCCTTCTGCATCTACTGATGCTACACTGATGAATTTCGTAGCAAAACCAGATAATGGTATGTATATAAAGTCATCATTCAGGATAGTAACAACAGTATCCCAATCGTTGGTTGTAGAACGCACAGCCACCCTGTAGTGCTGGTATTGTTTTTCAGTTTGTATATATACGGATACGCCATTATCTCCCGGCGTTACTGATACGTCAAACTGTGGTGTTTTAGGGCCCAGTCCCATCATGGCGGCAGCATTACCGTTGATGACAGACATACGTGCCAGGTAGTTAAAGTCTACAAAGAAACTATCAATAATGGTATCGTTGTCTGTATCTACACCTAATATATCAGTTGATGTGTGTTGCCTGTCTGTATAGTTAGGGTTGCTCACATCGGCATTACCATGCTCATTAGCGGCGCAAAAGCGTATAGAAGTATAGTTCTCGTCAGTAAAAGGAATATGGTCGCCGCCACGGCCTGTACGGTCTATGGAGGTCTGTATATTGATCGTCATTGGCACAGTAGCGATGGGTGCTATCATTTCTTTATACTCCAGCTTTATGAAACGTGCCAGTTGCTTATGTGCTGAGTTGTAGGTTCCGCCTGAAAATATGCGCAGGTTAGTGCTGTCAATAGTGCCTGCACCCATACAGCCGGGAGGCGAAGCCGTTTGCCCGCAAATGATGCTACCCACTACGTCGTTGTTCAGCACACCCTTTATCTGTATGCCCTTGTCTTTGCAATATTTAGCAAAAGCACGAGCACCGTTCAGGCCTTGTTCTTCACTGGTAGTAAGAATAAATACCATCGTTTGATTGAAACTGTATTTGCTCATTACCCGTGCCAGTTCCATCACCAGCGCTGTACCTGTAGCATTATCTTCCATACCGAGTGCTATGCATGCAGTGTCGCATGAGCCTTCGCAGCGGCTGTCCAGGTGTCCTTCTATTATTACAACTGACTTGTCTGATATATCTGTGCCGGGTAATACTGCAAATACATTGCGGTGCCTGTCCATGCCGCAAATAGCCTGGTCGAATTGCAGGTAAGATGGTATCAGGCGGTTCTCGTTCTGTGTGCTGAACTGCTCAAACTTGCTATACGCCCACCTGCGTGCTGCACCCATACCATGTGTTGGAGACATGGTATCAGAGCCCGTATTCCTGGTGCCGAAAGTTTGTAACACTTCCATGTATGACTTCAGGGAGTCTGGCGAAACCCTGGCCATGATGTCTTTGCTGATGACATCCGGCTTATTGATGATTGTAGATGCCTGGTAGGTAGCGGGGGTATAGTTGCCCAGCATTACCTGTTCTGCTACCGGGTTGGTAGACAGCATATTAGTTTGCGCAAATACTTGCGGCGCTGCCAGTAACAAAGAAAGTACAGCAGATAGTATAACTCTTTTCATAGCATCATATTAAGATACCTATGAAAGATATTAAAAATAAGGACAATTATGCTGCCTTAGGCGGATTGCCCAGTTGTTTCAGCATCATAGCATGCTGCCAGAGTGCCTTCCTGAAGGTTGGCTGTACATTGTAGGGTACATTATGTTCAGCGGCAACTTTTGCCACTATTTTTGACAACTTAGGATAATGCACGTGACAGATATGCGGGAACAGGTGGTGTTCGATCTGGAAGTTCAGGCCACCAATGTACCATGAAAGCAGTTTGTTGTTGGGTGCAAAGTTTGCAGTATTCAGTAGTTGGTGCACCGCCCAGCTGCTTTCCATTTTGTTACCTTCAGCCGGGGTAGGATATTCTGATGTTTCCATAACATGCGCCAGCTGGAAGATGCATGCCAGCAACAGCCCGCCTACCAGGTGCATAACCGTAAAGCCAAGCAGTACATGATACCATGCAACACCCGCAAATAACATAGGCAATACCAGTATGTAACCAAAGTATATCACTTTGTAAAGTGTCAGCTCAATAAGTGCGCGACTCAGTGTGATCTTTTCTTTTTTGATCATGCCGTTCTTGCCGTATTTAAGCAGGCATTTGTAATCTTTTACAGTTACCCAGTATATGTTCATGATACCGTACAGCAACCATGCGTATAAATGCTGGTACCTGTGCATGCCTATGTGTTTTGCATTGGGCGACATACGCAGCAGTATACCTGCATCAATATCTTCATCCAGGCCATCTACGTTGGTGTAGGTGTGATGAAGTACATTATGCTGTATCCTCCAGTTACGGTCGTAGCCACCAAGCACGTTCAATAATCCACCAAGCAACAGGTTGACTGTTTTATTATTTGAATAAGCACCGTGGTTAGAGTCGTGCATAACAGATGTGCCTATACCGGCAATACCTGCACCCATAAGTATCCAGCAACCGTAAAACAATAGCATGTTTACCGATGCAACACCTGTAACGATCAGTGCGAACGGCACGAAGTACATACTTATCATGGCAATCGTTTTGATCACCATTTTTGAATTGTATAGCTTGGAGATGTTATTACTGTTGAAGTATTCCTCTACTCTTGCCTTAACTGCGTCATGAAAGTTCTCAGCTCCTTTAGGCGCGAACTTTACAATGCTTAATTTATTATTACTCATATAGTTACAACCATATTGGTTATAGAAAGTGCAAAGTTACGCAAAACATCCAAAAAATCTCTGATATTAGTCATCAGTATTATCATAACGTTAAGTTATCGTTCATGCCTCGTCAGGCTGCATTAATGAGGGTATTTTTGGTACAAAGTATTGTTTATGAGTGCCCTTACAAAAATATTTACACCAAGCGGTAAGAAGTTTTATGATCTGTTTGAGCAGGTGGCAGATAATCTTGATGAGATGGCATCAACTTTTTCTGAGTTTATTGCAACCAAAGACAGGAACCAGAGGAAATCGGTTTTGAATAAAATAGAGCGACTGGAGAATAAAAATGACGATGCCACTCATAAGTTATTTGTAGAACTGGGCAGAAATTTTATTACACCGTTTGACAGGGAAGATATTCACTTCATAGCTACTTCACTTGATGATGTGGCAGATAACATCTGGGCTACTGCCAAGCAGATGTATTATTTTGATATCGATCATGCCAATACTATCACCGGAGAGGTGGCAGAAAATATTGTGATCTTTGTAGGGAAGTTGTCTGAAACAGTAAGAGGCCTGCGCAACAGGAGCGACCTGAGTAAGCTCATAGCAATTACAAAGGATATGCGTAAGGTGACATCAAAAATGGATGATATCATCAGTACTGCATTGTTTGATTTGTTTGAACATAAAGGGGACCCGATAGCGATGATCAAACTTACCGATCACTTTAATATGCTGCAGAATATGAACAACAAGTGCGGCGAGGTGATCAATGTACTGGAAAGTATGGTGATCAAGTATAACTAAGGCAACCTCCGCTTTTCGCCCAATACTGATATTGGCTTGAATACCTTTTTCTTCTTCAGGCCAAATCCTTCTACTGCGTACTTCTCTATGTGATTCATGGCTTCTTCTACTGAATCAGTAAACAGGAACAGTTCTACATCTTCAGGGCTGATCGTTTTCTCTTCCACCATATGTGTTATATGCTCATACAGGTGTTTGTGAAACTCTTTACCCATGATCACAACCGGGAAACGTTCTATTTTATCAGTCTGAATCAGCGTAAGCGACTCGAAGAACTCATCCAGGGTACCGAATCCACCTGGCAACACTACGAATGCATAGGAGTATTTGGTTAGGATTACTTTACGAACGAAAAAGAGATCCATGTCTACCCAAACGTCCAGGTAAGGGTTAGGCATCTGTTCGTGCGGCAGTATGATATTACAGCCAATTGACCTTCCTTTAGCGGCTTTTGCGCCACGGTTGGCCGCTTCCATTACACCAGGACCTCCACCGGTCATTACGTTAAAGCCGAGCGGAACTATAGCCTTGCCTACCTCCATAGCTAATTGGTAGTACGGGTGGTCTTCCTTAAAGCGTGCTGAACCGAATACGGTTACAGAAGGGCCAATAAAGTGCAACTTCCTGAACCCACGTATGAACTCACGCATTACCTTGAGAATGAACTTAAATTCGGCCCATCTTGACCTGGGGCCTTCCAGGAAATAGCTTTCCTCTTTCGATATTCTGGGGTGTAAGTCTTGCTGCTTTTGCTCTTCTGTCATATGTTACCACTCGTGTGGCTATAAAGATACTAAATAGCTTTTGCTTGTTTACCATTTTACAGTCAGGTAATCGGCATAACCTGTTGTACCATCCAGTACGATGTAGCCGATCTTAGAGCCTGCCAGGTAGCGCGAAGGCAACTCAAATACCTTTACTCCGTTTATGTAGCCTATCCAGTAGTTACCCGCCTGCTCAAACTCTACATCATTCCAAGTGTTGATGTATATCGCGTCACTTGCCTGCCAGTCTAAAATAGTTTGTACGCCTTCATTAGCCGTACCTTCTTTGAATACTGCAAAATATCCTTCGTTATCTATCATGAATGAATAGCCGTAGTTGTTGTCAGACACGCCGAAGGTGATACCCATTACAAAGTCTGATTTGATAGTGGTTTGTACCAGGAAGTTACGGTGCAGTTTTGCGCCGGTGTTGATGGCCACGGTATTGGTACCTTCAAAAGCCGGTAAATAGGTATATTTCAACTTGCTGTTGATGATGCTTACATAAGCGGCATTTGCGGGATCGCTGAACGCCCAGTTGTTGACATTGTTGTCGAAGTTGTCATCGAAAATATAGTTGTATTGCGGAACAGGCTGCTCCGGCTCAACTGTATAATATTCATTTTTTATACATGAGGTCATAAATAATGTACTTACCGCAAATACCGTCATTAATATCCTGGACATCATAGCTCGTCGTTATTAGTTACACCAATACATAAACAAGTAGCGTGCCACAAGTTACCGCCTTAACACAGTGTTTAATTCTATTTAACAAATCATATAGCTTTGTAGTATGGAACAACAATACAGCGCAGATTATTGGAAAGAAAAATTGGAACTGGTAAGCCATGTAGAAGGTGGGGCTTTTCGTGAAGTGTACCGCTCTGCACTGGAATTGCCGAAAAATGCACTTACGCCCGGGCATAAAGGAAACAGGGCTGCAGCAACAGGTATATATTTTCTGCTTGAATATGGCGAGTTCTCAGCTTTTCACCGTATAGCTTCTGATGAGCTATGGCATTTTTACGACGGCGTAAGTTTATGTGTGTATGAGATAAAGGCGAATGGTGAACTGGTAAGGCATGTATTAGGTAAAGACATTGACAAGGGCGAAAGGCCGCAGATAACTATAGAAGCAGGTAGCTGGTTCGGTTCTCGTGTAGAAGTGGAAGGTGGTTATACTTTATGCGGTTGTACGGTATCGCCCGGTTTTGATTTTGCGGATTTTGAACTGGCGGAACGTGCAGCATTGGTAACTGAATATCCGCAACATAAGGGTATAATTGAACAGTTAACATAGTTTTATGAACTATCCTCCTGTTGTTGTGTTAATAGAGTATAACCAAATCACAAAAACAATGGATAAGTTACAATTGAAAGGAAACTGGAACGAGATCAAAGGAAAAGCGAAACAGGAATACGGTATGCTTACCGATAATGACCTTGCATACGAAGAGGGTAAGGAAGATGAACTGGTAGGCCGTATCCAGGAAAAGCTGGGTAAAACACGTGAAGACGTGATCAACTGGCTGAACTCACTTTAACAAAATGCCTCCCGACGGGAGGCATTTTTATTGGTAATTTTACAGTAATAAATTTAGTGTTATGGATACCAAAGATTTTAATGAAAGGTGGCCTGAAATGAAAGAACGCATCAAACAGGAACACCCGCATATTGAAGACCACGACCTGGAATATGAGCTTGGTAAAGAGATAGAACTGCTTGAGAAGTTGCAGGAAAGGACCGGCAAAACAAAAGCAGAGATCTACAAGTGGCTCAGCATAATGGGGTAGTGCTTATCCTCCCGTACCCTTAAACTGGTGATGACTTTCCCTGAACAGTACATTGAAGGTTGTTAGTGAACCATAGATGCCTGTAATGTATTGTTGCAGGTCTACTTTTTCTTCATCTGTCAATACTTTGTGCGCATTTACTTTTTGCTCTATTAATCTCAGCCTGTCACGCACCATCACTATTTTATGAAAGAATCCCTCAATAGGTAATTCTTTTGCCTGCATGGTATCATCGCCGGGTTTTAAAACCAATGTGCCATTGTTCCATTTATTGGCCATAGGCACCAGTTGCATTTCGTGCAGTCGGCGCTCCAGTACATTGTCCAGTGCCAGTTCTATATCTGATAACGTGATACCGCCTTCAGGTCCTGTGCCTGTTTCAACTGCTTCAATTACTCTCAGGTCAAAATCTTTACCTATATTTTTTGTCGTGTTCTGCGACTTGAACCATGTAACATATATCTCGCTGGTTACGTCTACTATTACTCCTCTGCCAAAGTGCGGATGCTCTACTCTTGAGCCTATGCCTAATGTGTTTTCCATATGTCGAATATAAGCTAAAAAAGAAATACAGTAGTAGATAGAAAAAATGTCTATTTTTAAATAAACTCAATTGTATGGAGCAATATCACTATCAACTTGAAGAACATCAAAGTGTAACCTATGCCGGTTTCTGGGCCAGGGTATTTGCGCTTATTATTGATATACTCATTCTTATAGTGCCTCACTTAATAATTAATCTGCTAATCGATGGTCGTTTCACTAACTCTTCGGGTTATGCTAATTTCTGTACACTGGTATTTGATTGGTTGTATTTCGCAATGTTAGAATCGGGTGTCAACCAGGCTACATTTGGGAAACGACTATTGGATATAAAAGTGACAGATATATACGGAGGTAGAATCAGTTTCGCCAGGGCCACAGGAAGGTATTTCTCTAAAATACTTTCTACAATAATACTTTTCATTGGGTTTATAATGGTCGCGTTCGATTCCCGTAAACAGGGGCTTCACGATAAGATAGTTGATACCTTAGTTGTATCAAACGATTCATTTTAGTAATTCCTTTTCTTATCTTCTGTCAGCAAACGCAGCGTATTTTCAATGGCTTTGTCAGACTCCCAACTGCCGTGGCCGGGTATCACCATATCAATACCTGTTGCGGCAAAATGTTGCTGCATTTTTTGTACACTAACTGGCCATTCATCTATGTCAGCATCGGCTATATTGCCAATGGTCTGGCTGTAACCACTCTTTATAAAACATCCGCCATACAGGAATTTTTTAGACGGTATGTACAATACAGTATTATCTACTGTATGTCCTGCTCCCGGGTAGTAGGCAATGATGTCAATATTGCCACACCTGAAAGTGGTGTCTGTGCCGTAAAATAAATACTCCGGAACAGCGTGCCCGTGTTTTGGTGCTTCAATGGCGGTAAGCTGATGGCTGAATGTAGGTATATTGTTTTTATGTATTGTCTTTATACTGCCTATTCTATCTACATGTGCATGTGTAATAATCGAGAGTATGATGTTTTTCTTAAGGCTGTCCCGGATAAATGAGATAAGCTGAGTAGCCTGTGTGTCATCCCATGGCGTGTCAAATAGTATAGCATCATTCCCCGAAATAACCACTACTGCATTGGCGTCAATGTTTTTGTAATTGTCTACATCTCCGTAAGAGGTGTACAGGTAGATATTACTATCTACAGCTGTTATTTTAATACTGTATTGCGCATTGACATTTTGCAGAGCTGTAATAGCAAAAAGAATAATGAACAGGCATGAACGCATACCTGCAAATATACTTATTGGTACGTATTCTTATTCTCCTGCAACGATTTTGACATCTCCTTAATATAGTCGTCCATTTCTCCGACCGACTCGCGGAAGAATGCCAGCAACTTGTTCATTTCATCTGTTGTTTTTACTTCTTCAACCAGTTGCATAAGTCCAAGCATAGAAGCAACAGGTTTGCGTAGTTTGTGCGAAACATCAGACAGCAGGTTTTCCAGGGTAACAAGGTATTTATCTTTCTCTACCTGTGCCCTGTGGTGAGCGCTCCTGTCTTTTGTAAAAACAGTTACCCCTAATATTTTATCCTCATAGTTTTTCATCGGGAAGATATGTATTTGTGTCATTCCCCTGAACATGGAGTTGTCACCAAACATATGTTCAACAGTAGCCGAATGTCCTTCAAGGGCTCGTTCGAAGAGGTCTTGTGCAATGCCAAGGTCCTTTTCTACATTGATATATTCAGCCATGTTATGCCCTGTCTCAATATCCACACCGTACTTTTTCTTCATCGCGGTTTTATGCGCCTCGTTGAATATGATGTATTCACGGTTTTTGTTTACTGAAAATATAGAGTCTTCGTAGTTGTCTATTATGGAGCGTAAGATACCCTGGTTGGTAAATAGCTTATCCGTTACCTGTACCAGTGGAGTGATATTCCTGTTGATGACCAGTACTTTGTCTGTATCCAGGTAAAAGAAGCGGGCTTCATTATGCTTGCTTTTGTTGTTTACCTCTATTGTGTACCTGTGTATCTGTAGTTGTTTGTTTATTATAGTGCGCAGTATACATGCTTTAAAAGTATCAGCAAGTTTAGGGTCAAGATTGATGTCGTAGATGGTCTTGCTATTGTATGCTTCCGCAGGCAGGTAATTTTCCGGATCATGGTTGTTGATCTTTACATCCAGAAATGTACCGTTCTTGTCTACAACAAAAACCTGGTCAGCAATAGCTTCCGTGAAGGCACGGGTGTATATTTCCTGGGTCATATTCAGGTATGAGTACCCGGTATCGCTCTCTCTGTTCATATGTGCAGGTCTGGTTAGTCTACCGTGAATATAAACAAAAATTACGGCTAAACCTGCAGTTAGAACAAGGCGTAATTATCCTTTTTTCAACCTGCTGTATGGATGTTACAAGTGTTGAGTGCCCTTTAATAGCTGCAATTCGCTGATTTGCAGATCCGGCATTATGCTACCACTTCTTCCGCAAGGTCTTTCTCTACACGCAGGTTCTCAATAATGTCCTGTTGTCTTTTAGGCGTGTTTTTGCCCATATAGTAAGTCAGCAGTTCTTTTATGTTCGACTCCTTACCCAGCATAACAGGATCCTTACGCATATCATCGCCAATGAACTGTGCAAACTCATCCGGGCTTATCTCACCAAGACCTTTGAATCGTGTTATCTCAGGCTTGCTGCCCAGTTCAGCAATGGCGGCCCTGCGTTCATCGTCGTTGTAGCAGTAAATGGTTTTTTGCTTGTTGCGTACACGGAACAGCGGTGTCTGCAAAATATACACGTGTCCAGCCTTCACCAGGTCGGGGAAGAACTGCAGGAAGAAGGTCATAATAAGCAAACGTATGTGCATACCATCCACATCGGCATCGGTAGCTATAATGATATTGTTATAGCGCAAGCCCTCCAGCCCTTCTTCTATATTCAGTGCATGTTGCAGCAGGTTGAATTCTTCATTCTCGTACACCACCTTTTTGGTCAGCCCGAAGCAGTTCAGCGGTTTGCCTCGCAGGCTGAATACAGCCTGTGTCAGCACGTTCCTGCTCTTGGTGATGCTACCACTAGCTGAGTCACCCTCGGTAATGAATATGGTACTCTCGTTCTGATTTTGAATGAACTCTTCCCTGTTCTTTGCAGGAGGTTCCGCATTAAAGTGTACACGGCAGTCGCGCAGCTTTTTGTTGTGCAGGTTGGCTTTCTTGGCACGTTCGTTGGCCAGCTTGCGTATGCCTGACAGCTCTTTACGTTCACGCTCACTCTGCTCAATACGCTTCTTCATGGCATCAGCAATGTCTGTATTCTTATGCAGAAAGTTGTCCAGTTCTTTCGATAAGAAATCGAGCAGGAATGACTTCATAGAAGGCCCGCCTTCTGATACGTATTGAGAACCCAGCTTTGTTTTTGTCTGCGACTCGAACACAGGCTCCTGTACACGTACGGATATTGCTGCGCAAATACTTTGACGTATATCTGTAGCGTCGTAGTCTTTCTTAAAGAACTCGCGTATGGTTTTTACAAACGCCTCGCGGAATGCCGCCTGGTGTGTACCACCTTGTGTTGTGTGCTGCCCGTTCACGAATGAGTAGATATCCTCACCGTAATCGTTGGTATGTGTCAGCGCCACCTCAATATCTTCGCCCTTCAGGTGTATGATGGGGTAGCGGTTGCTCTCAGTATTGGTCTTGCTTTCCAGCAGGTCCAGCAAACCGTTTTTAGATATATACAGCCTGTTATTGAACTTGATCTGCAAACCTGCATTCAGGTAGCAGTAGTTCCATATCTGGTTCTCTATATAGTCATTCAGGAAATGATAATTCTTGAATACGGTATCGTCTGGTATGAATGTTACCAACGTACCATTTGCCTCTTCGGTTTTTTGCTCTTTGTGCTCTTTTACCAATATACCTTTCTCAAACTCGGCTTCCTTCATCTTGCCGTCACGAAAAGCCGCTACTTTGAAGTAGTTACTCAATGCGTTCACCGCTTTGGTACCCACACCGTTCAGTCCTACAGATTTTTGAAAGGCTTTGCTATCGTATTTGGCACCTGTGTTTATCTTGCTCACCACATCTACCACCTTGCCCAGCGGTATACCACGACCGTAGTCGCGTACGGTCACCACACCTTTGTCCAGCGTAATTTCTATTCGCTTACCAAAGCCCATGGTGTATTCATCTATACAGTTGTCCGTTACCTCCTTCAGCAGTATGTATATACCATCGTCAGGACTACTGCCGTCGCCCAGCTTACCAATATACATGCCCGGGCGCAGGCGTATGTGTTCACGCCAGTCCAGCGACCGTATGCTATCCTCATTGTACAGATTCGTATTCTCCGCCATATGCTTCCGCTTGTTTTATCAGGTTACAAAGAAACTAAAATATCTATTTGCAGTAAACGGCACTTATGCACATATGTATATATTTACCACGATATATGAGCCCTTTTAATGTGTGAGCAGCTTATAAAGCAGAACGCCCCCGTTTAGGAGGCGTTTTGCTTATTGTTATTATGAAGCGTCTTTTGTTTAAAACTTAAAGCCAACTGTTATAGCCACATTGTTGAAGCTGTTTTTGATGGTAGCATCCGGTACGTCTATTACCTCATTAGGGTACACGATGGCATAAGGTTGTTCCATTGTAGTAGCCTGGGTATGGTTAAAGCCAAGGTCTAAGAATACATTATCAAAACGGAATCCTACACCTGCTGAATAGTTGATCCTTTCTGAGCCATTGGCGGCATTCTGGTACGGATTACCATAATAACCGAAACCTAAGCGCAGCATCAGCAGGTCGAACCTTGCTTCACCACCTATACGCAGGTTCGATGCTCCTTTGTACATAGTCTTGATACCGTTGTTCACTTCAGACTCGTAATAGCTGTCTATATCCTCAAAGCTGAATTGTGCGGACGCGTAATCTACATACTCATAGTCAACACTAATGAAACCTCGCTTACCTATGATACCCGCTGCACTCAATACGGCCCTCCATGGAGTAATTAATGAGTATTGGTATTCATTGGTCGGAGCGTCAACCCTTGTGTACGGGTTCGGGTCTCCGGGGTTTACTACGCTTTTAAAACCTTCTGTATTACTCACCAGTGTTCTGTTCTGCACATCGGTCAGTGCAAAGTAGGTTGGTGTATGCAATGCAGCACCCGCCCTGAAGTTGTTGGTAAAGTTATATATGAAACCAAGTTTCAGGTTGATACCTGTTCCTGTAGTTTTTAAAGATTCGGTGTATTCAAAATAATCAAAGTCGTTATCGTTGTTGCCTGAGGCGTCTTCTTCCCTTAATGTTACTTCCCGGGTGTACCTCATAGAAGGAATACCTATTGTAGCACCCAGCATTAGCTTCTCTTCGTAGTTGCCGCCAAAAGAAAAGCTAACATCAGTAATGCCACCACGTTGTTTTACTTTGCGCATCTGGTTAAGCCCGGTACTGAAAGTTGGTGTCTTGGTATAACCATCGGTGTCATTATAATCCAGCAGGAATGCATTGTATCCTAAACCTGCAAAGGTGGCCAGGTTATTATAATCATCAGGATATGCTATGGCATCCGCAAGAAATACCTCGCTTGCCGATGATGTGGTATTTAAACCACTATACATATGGTTACTATTGAAATCGGCTATACGGCTGATACCAAAACCGAAAGAGGCCGATTTCCATTTGCTGTTCTTATACCTCTTGCCTTTTGCAGCACTGGTGAATACTACACCCAGGTTATTGATGTTGAAATGAGTACTGTTGTCATCTGTAGCGGTACCTGTGTAAGTACTACTGGAACCGTTCATTTTCAGCGAAGGAGTGAATGTAAGTTCTGAGCTCCTGTATACACCTATTCCGGCAGGGTTGACACTCAGCGAAGTGAAATCTCCGCCAATGGCACCCAGTGCACCACCAAAACCTATAGAACGAGCCGTGCCCTGTGGTGACAGCAGCGAATAACGTAAGGCGTCTGCCTCGTCCTGCGCTGATGCAAGCCATGTGATACATGTTGCGCATATTAATGTAGCTGAAGAAAGTATGTAACGCCTTATCATATAAATATGGTTTAGTTGTTTGACACCTGAAGTTGACTGATGTTTAAATCAGTCAAAACAAATATCCGAAATCAAATACTACACCTATGTTAAAAAAAATGGCACAGGTTGTTGTCCTGTGCCGAATATTGTTAAAAATAAAGTAAAATATTATCTGCCGCGGCTACCGCCACCCCTGCTTCCGCCGCTAAAACCACCACTACTACCGCGCGATGGTGCTGAATAACTCCTGGAAGGAGCACTGTTATTCTGCTGGAATGAAGGTGATGAACTCTGCTGGTAGGATGGCTCACTGGAACGGGCAGGAGCGCTGCCGCTCTGGTAAGTAGAACTATTGCTGCGTTGCGGTGCAGAGTAGCTCCTTGAAGGCGTTCTGCTGTACCTGCTGCTTCTGCCTGAATTACCTGAGTTTACCGGGTCTGACGACCTGTTATACCTTTGCTCGCCGGTTGTAGCCCTGCCACCGCGTTCAACGCTTGGTGTTGTACCCGGTGTATTGCCCCGGCCTGTATACCCGCCTGAATAACCATTGGCCGTATTAGAACCGGTACTGCGCCTCAACTCACCCCTTGATCCATAACCTGTTGTGGTGCCGGTACCTGAGCTGCGCAGGCTGCCGGGATACCTGTTGATAGATGTACGGGGTCCATATGTTGTAGTGCGGTAAATATTACCTCCGCCATTGTCATATATACCTGAGTAGTACCCGTTGTAAAAGCCGTTGTAGTACCCGTTATAATAGCTGCTGTAGCCCCAATATGGTGCGTTCCATGCGCTGTAGAAACCGGGGTAACCATACCAGTTGTTATACCCCCAGCATGATGACCAGTAAGGGCCTCCGTAGCCGAAGTTCATGCCCCAGCCGGCTCCCCAGCCATAGCCCCATCCGCCATAGAAACCGCCACCATACCATGGGTTATTCCAGAAAGGGTCGTATGCCCAGTAGCTGTTGCCATAATATGGACTATTGAAACGGTTGAAACGATTAGCATAATAGTAATCATCATCATCGTAGTCTATATATGTGTCTTCACCATCATAGTTGCTGCCGCTGCTGTTGTAGGTGTTAGACTGAGCGGCACGCTCTGCTGCACGCTTTTTACGTGCGGCTTCTATAGCTTCTCTTTCCGCGGCTGCGGCGTCTGCGTCCTTTGCAGCATCCTCGGCCGTATAATAGATATCATCCACCACTTTTTTGCCTTGCGCATAGCTGTCTGCCTGGCCCAAAGCCACCACTAATAAACCGGTTAAGAGAACATGTTTCATACTATGAAATTTTTATCATGAAAACTACATCTGTAAATTACTACTTTTGCCAAACCCAACCAATTAATTAACAGTACGAAAAGCACTAAAGACGCATTATGGGCGATATTTTAACATCTCGTAAACAGGACTACTCGCAGTGGTACAATGATCTAATATTAAAAGGAAACCTGGCAGAACACTCCGCCGTACGTGGTTGTATGGTGATAAAACCATATGGATTCGCACTGTGGGAAAACATGCGCGACCAGTTGGATCGTATGTTCAAAGAAACAGGACACCAGAACGCTTATTTCCCTTTATTCATACCTAAGAGTTTTTTAAGCAAAGAGGCAGCCCACGTGGAGGGTTTCGCAAAAGAGTGCGCTGTAGTAACGCACTCCCGCCTGAAGAATGACCCGAACGGTAACGGTATCATAGTTGACCCTGAATCAGAACTGGAAGAAGAGCTGATCGTTCGTCCCACATCTGAAACTATTATATGGAATACTTATAAAGGCTGGATACAATCGTATCGCGACCTGCCGATACTGGTGAACCAATGGGCGAATGTGGTGCGCTGGGAAATGCGTACGAGGCTATTCCTGCGTACGGCTGAATTCCTCTGGCAGGAAGGGCATACCGCACACGCTACAAAAGAAGAAGCAATAGCAGAAACAAAACAAATGCTGGAAGTATATGCCACATTTGCTGAGGAGTATATGGCTATGCCGGTGATACGTGGTGTAAAAACCGAAAGTGAACGTTTTGCAGGTGCGGAGGATACTTATTGTATTGAAGCGCTGATGCAGGACGGTAAAGCATTGCAGGCGGGTACGTCACACTTCCTGGGGCAGAACTTTGCCAAAGCCTTCGATGTGAAGTTTGCGGATAAGGATAACAAGATGGAATACGTATGGGCAACTTCATGGGGTGTATCTACTCGTTTGATAGGTGCGTTGGTGATGGCGCATAGTGATGATGAAGGATTGGTATTACCTCCGAAAATAGCGCCGTTACAAGTGGTTATCGTGCCGATATTCAATAAAGATGCTGCCGCTACCGAAAAAATAAATGCGAAGGCACATGAACTGATGCAGGAGTTGAGGGCAAAAGGCATTCGTGTGAAATTTGATAATGATGATACTAAACGCCCGGGTTGGAAATTTGCTGAGTATGAAATGCAGGGTGTACCGGTGCGTATAGCATTAGGTGCACGTGATATTGAAAATAACCAGGCAGAAGTAGCCCGCAGGGATACAAGAGAAAAGGAATCTTATTCGCTGGATAATATCATAGCAAGTGTAGAGCAATTGCTGGAAGATATTCAGATGAACATGTTCCACAAGGCGCTTACATTCCGCAATGAGCATACTACGCGCGTAAATAGCTGGGATGAGTTTGTTGCCGTGCTGAATGAGAAAACAGGCTTTGTGGCTGCGCACTGGGATGGTACTGCAGAAACGGAAGATAAGATCAAAGAGATGACGAAGGCTACCATTCGTTGTATACCGCTGGATAACATTAAAGAAGAGGGTAGCTGTGTGCTGACGGGTAAGCCATCTAAGCAAAGGGTATTGTTTGCCAAAGCATATTAATTACTTTAGACAATAAAACCTGTATATATGTTTGATCATTATGAAGAAACACAAAGCCTGACTGTAGATGATACAGCTAAAGGCTATATGCTTGAAATGGGTAGGTGGGGCAAGTTCCTGGCTATTGTTACGATAATCCTTTTAATATTGATGGTGTTGCTGGGTATTGTGACAGTGTCCGGGCTTTCTTCTGTTGCCTCTTCTTCTGAGTATACAGAGTATGGTGGTAACCCACAGGTTGCAACATTTACAGGCTACTTTATGGCCTTCGTTTTTACTGTTGTTATCGCTCTGTACATTTACCCGGTTTATGCCTTGTACAAATATTCAACTATGGTTAAGCAAGGTATTCTGGGTAATGATCAGTATGTTTTTAATGAAGCATTCCGCCACCTGAAAGGTGCTTTCAGGTATATGGGCATACTCACACTGATAGGTATCAGCATCTACGCACTCATATTCCTGTTTACAGGCGTTGGTATGTTTTTCGCAAGCTGATGCTAACGTACGGTAAGTGTCACCTTCTTGCTATTGATAGCCGAAGGTAGCCACCCCATAGCAACATCAATATACATTGAATACCGCCCTTTCTTTTCAGGAGCCTGGAAAGAAAGGGTATATTTTTGCCCGTCATTGATCATGCTGTTGAACAGGTAGGTGTCACTCTTCGTGTCAGATATATATTGGTCGCCCTGGAATAGTAAAATATGGATAATAGGCGGGTAATCAGGATTAGCTTCCAGGTCATATGTATCCTCGCCTTGCGATACACTGAATGTTACTTCTATATCGGCTAAAGGCTCAGTAACTATTTCTTCCTTTTCGGGTTCAATTTTTATACCTGATGCTGACCTGAAGTTATGGATATACTGGTACCTGAAAATACCTTTTGCTGTAGCGAATGAGTCCATCCACTGCGCTTCAAAGTTGGGCACCATCATTACCTCTTTACCCAGTATGTTATACTCATCCTTCCATATGTTGTACTGGTTCTTTCTGCCCATCCTGTTATTGAGCGATATGGCAGGCATGCCTGTATAAAACTCATACAAGGCTGCGTACTGGTATTTGTTCATAAAAGTAACAGGCCTGTCATCAGCTTTGTTATGTATCTCTTCCGCCCATGCTTGGGTATGGTGTATCTTGTTCTTTACATAGGTAAACTGTGGCCTGTCCGGCAGAAAGTCATAAACAAGGTACAGCCTCAGTATGAGTATGAGCACTATCGATATGCCAAATGAATAGCGGGTGAATTTCGGGAACCATGATCTGTCTTCGCATGTTTTGTAACCCAATATCAGTGCAGGTATCAAAGCAGGCGCTACCCAGTTGGCTTCGGCCCTGCCTTTAAAGGTCATCAGGAAAAAAAACAACAACGTGCCGATAAGTGTTACCCTGAGTGTGTGGTCAAACGTACCCCACTTTGTTTTGGTTCTTGCAGCCCGCCATGCCAGTGCCAGCCCCATCGCCGGACCGAATATCAATATTACGGACAGCAGGTAGTTCAGCGTATAATCTATTTTGTATGCGCCCGCGGCACGTTCATACAGGTGGTACTTAACTGATGGGAAATCATGTGCTATCTGCCACTGTATATGCGGTATGAACATATTCAGGCTGAGCAGTGCCAGCAGCCAGAATGTTTTTCTTTTGAAAAGTGAGGGATTGGATAGAATAGTAAATCCTATCAACAATATACCGTGATACTTACTCAGCAGCAGCAGGGTAGCATTGGCTGCCAGCAGCAACGATACGCCCCATCCATCCCTTACCAGGTATCTTTTGTACAGGTACAGGAAACAGGCACTGAAAAACAACAGCGGCATATCCGGCAGCGCAAGAAAACCGAGGAAATGAAAAGCGCCTATTGAAACAACGGCAAGGTAATAGCGAAGCAGGTTTTTGGGTTGCACCAATAGCTCCAGCAGATATAGAAATCCCGTACTACTGAGTACAAAAAGCAAACGCACACCTGCTTCATGTTGTAGTAACCAATATCCCGGCTTTATCATAGCTGCCACTACGGGTGGATGGTCGAAGTAACCCCATTGCAGGTCTTGTGCATATTTCCAGTAGTAGGCCTCGTCTGCCAGCAGTTCAGTATGGTATGCTTGTATAAGTGATACAGTTAACCATAACAGATAAAAGCTGATTCTGAGTATGCTATTTTTTTGATTTGTGCTACCCATCGGGTGCAGTAAGATTATTTATGTAAAGGTATAAACCTGTAGCAAAACAATAACCATACCACAAGGCGATAATATGAAAAATATTGACAAGCTATTTAACCAAAATAGCCATTGGCTTGATAGCTACAGGTATTGTGCAGCCATCGCAGGTTGCCTGTAATTCTGTTATGAAAATTCTGTCGCCGGGAGCTACATTAATGTATTCACTTTTTAAGGCTTTCTGTATATCATTACCGCTTTTTATAAACTCACCTTTCAATTCATTGCTACCTTTCGAAATCACTCCTATAGCATACCTTGTAATGGTATATTTTTTGCTTTTGGAGGATATATACATGTAAGCGTCTTTCTCTAGTTCAGCCAGCGGTAATTCAAAGGTGGCGTACTCGGTGCTTTTAAAGGTATGATTGCCCAATTTGCACGTTATCGTGTTGTCGTTAGTTTCAGCCGCAGTTGCTATTGGGATCAGCAATATTATCGCGGCAAAGATTTTTAGGTAGTTCATAACGTATGGTATTTATTTAAAAATAATAAAAAAGCGGTATTGAAATTCAATACCGCTTAAATAAATATCCGGGATGTTAATTAGTCCTTCAGTATAGTTCTGCTGATAACGATCTTCTGTACCTCGCTGGTACCCTCGTATATCTGTGTGATCTTAGCATCACGCATCAGGCGCTCTACGTGGAATTCTTTTACATAACCGTATCCGCCGTGTATCTGCACCGCTTCGCTGGTTACCCACTGTGCAATTTCCGATGCGTATAGCTTAGCAGTAGCGGCAGCCAGTGTGTAATCTTTACCCTGGTCTTTGGTCCATGCTGCTTTTATGCACAGCAAACGTGCAGCTTCAATAGCTGTAGCCATGTCAGCCAGTTTGAAAGCAATAGCCTGGTGGTTAGAAATTTCAGTACCGAAGGCCTTACGCTCTTTTGAATATTTCAGTGCGAGCTCATAAGCACCGCTGGCAATACCTAATGCCTGTGCGGCGATACCTATACGGCCACCGGCCAATATCTTCATCGCGAATGAGAAGCCGAAGCCATCTTCACCAATACGGTTTTCTTTTGGCACTTTCACATCCTGGAACATGATGCTGTGTGTATCACTACCGCGTATACCCAGTTTGTTCTCTTTAGCACCTACGGTCACACCTTCCCAGTCTTTATGCACTATGAATGCATTGATACCTTTGTGCTTCTTCTCAGGATATGTTTGTGCTATTACTATATAGTAAGAGGCGCTGTTACCGTTGGTGATCCAGTTCTTGGTGCCGTTCAGTATATAGTGGTCACCTTTATCTTCAGCGGTAGTACGTTGCGATGTTGCGTCAGAACCTGCTTCAGGCTCGCTCAGCAGGAACGCACCCAGCTTTTGTCCGCTTGCCAGTTCTGTCAGGTATTTTTGCTTTTGCTCTTCGCTGGCATATGTTTCCAGTCCCCAGCACACTAATGAGTTGTTCACGCTCATACATACAGAAGTAGAGGCATCTATTTTAGATATCTCTTCCATAGCCAGCACATACGATATACTGTCCATACCGGATCCGCCGTACTTAGGGTCTACCATCATGCCTAAAAAGCCCAGTTCGCCCAGCTCTTTTATCTGCTCGGCAGGAAATTTCTGGTGCTCATCACGCTCAATAACACCCGGCAGCAATTTGTTCTGTGCAAAGTCACGCGCCGCAAGTTGTACCGCCTTCTGTTCTTCTGTAAGTTCGAAATTCATATTTTAAAAATGCTGTAATTGTAAAGTAAAAATGTGCTGCAAAGGTAACTTTTTAACGCTATATATTCAACATATATCTATTACTGTAAACATGATGTATACTAATGGATTTCATGCTGCTTTCAGGGGTTATACTCCCGCCTCAGCAATGAGTAGCAGGCAGAATCCTCCATCACGTCATTTTTGCAATAATGTTCCCGCATCAGCCCTTCGTAAGTAAAGCCCAGCCGCTCCAGTATTTTTATTGAAGGTGTGTTTCTCGGGCTGGCGAATGCCTCTATCCTGTTCAGCTTCATCTGTTCAAATCCATACTTGATGATAGGGGCAGCGGCCTCTCTCATAAAGCCTTTGTTCTTTACCTCGTCGTTGCTCATGCCATAGCCAAATTCTGCCCGGCTATGGTCCTTATACCATTTATGATAGCCACACTGGCCTATTGTCTTGCCGGTAGCCTTTTCTACCATGCAGAAACGTACGAAAGTTGAGTAGTAGCTGCTCATCCCCTGCAGGTACCGTTCCTTTTCTGCCAGTAATGCTTTTACGGTATCATAGCCGAAAAACTGCATGATGGCATCGTCATCATAATGGTTCATGATGTGGTCATACACTTTAGGTGTTACTTCTTTCAGTATCAGTCTTTCTGTTTCTATTGTATTGATCTGCGGTTTCATATTTGTATAAAAATAAAAAGAGAGAACTGTTATAGCTCTCTCCGGTATTAAAATTGAATATTGTTTGAGCTATTGCCACCAGCCAAATTCAGGCCATGTGTAAGAGAATGGGTAAACAGCTAATGAAAGATTGATGCCTGTTTTTCCTGTCAGCGTATAGCTGGTCAGTCCAAAATCACTGCCATAGGTACTGCCTTCGTCAAGGTATTCAGGCCCGCCGAAGTACAGGAACAGTCTCAGCTTCATCAGCACACCTACCCTTTGCCCGTATTCAAACTTGATAAAGGGCATATAGTCTGCCGTGACCTTATCAGCATTTTTAAGCACGTTTTTTTCTATCCTGTTCCAGTCTGTAAATGCTATAATAGGTGAGACTCCCACGCCAAACCCGGCAGACCATTTATGGTTGAACGATGGCCTTGCCTCGGCACCCAGCTTCAGGTCCAGGCTTACAGGCACGCCCATTTGCACGGTAAAGTCTGTTCTGCTGATGTTTTTCAGGGTAGGCCTGTAAGAAAAACCACTGTCCAGCTCCTCCCACGACATGAAATCGTAGGTGTATTCAGCAGTAACAGCCAGCCCTATGTAAGTAGTATTGAAGTCTGTCAGGGGAAATATCTTTCCCAGTGAAAAACCCCATCCGCCAAGCGTGCGTACTGTCCTTGATTCAGGATTATCTACCCTTATCGTGTCGCCGTTTATGCCTGCAAAGTAATAATCCGCCTTACGTTGCTGCGCAAAAGTAGTGTGGAATGAATACCCTATCTGCAGGCGTTGCAGTGGTTTGGGTGTTTTATATAATATCTGCTGTGCGGATACAGATCCGGCTGTTGCAAACAGCAGCATCGCTAAAATCGGGATAAACAGGTATCGGGCAAACATATTCGTGAGTTTAATTATTGCTAATATATCCTATTGTGTAATCAATGCAAAATGTCTGCAGTTACATCTTGAACAGATACAAAAATAAAGAAAGAGAGCTTTATGCTCTCTTTCCGGGTGAAATATCATAATGCTATTGCCACCAGCCGTGCTCCGGCCAGGCCCATGAAAACGGGTAGAGTATTAGTGATGCTGCAAACGAGCCTTTACCTGTTACTGTTGTTTTGGTGGTGTATTCTTCATAAAATGACCCGAACAACGAGCCTTCTTCATTGATATACTTAGGTCCTCCTATGGTATATTGTAACCTTACTTTCAGTAATATACCGGCTTTAATGGCACCGTCCATTCTTATGTAAGGGTTAATGCTCGATGCCGTTGATGCATTATCCTCAAAGCTGGTAAGAGACTGCATAGGGATAATACCCGCACCAAACCCTGCAGATAACAGGTGATTGTTTGAAGTTGTTGCCTCACCACCAAATTTCACATCAAGTCCTATAGGTAAACCCATTTGTACCGTTGCCCCTGATGCATTGAAGAAATTCCAGCCGAATTGGTCGTATATACTACCATCAACCTGTTTCCATTGCATATAGTTATAGGTAAACTCAACACTTAAAGCCAGTGCGGAAGTATTACCACCAAAATTAGTAAGTGGGAAAAATGTGCCTATAGTCATACCATAGCCCATTTTGGTACGTACTGTTTCATTTACGGGATGATCGGTATACCATTTTGATGTGTCTCCGCTCGCAACAGGTACAACGAAATATTCCCTGAGACTACCCTCATATTTCGCGGAGTTGGCCAGGTAATTGAAGCCTATATATGAACGCTGAATAACTTTAGGGATTTTAGATTCCTGGGCTGATGTCTGTTGTACTTGGATACATAATGCTGCGGTCAGCAATAAGGTATACAGGAGTTTGCAATGCATAATTGTAGTTTTAGCGTAGTAATATATTTCAATTTGTTTATTTGTGCAATGGTTTGATGTATTCTTAGTATTATTTTTTTTAGGGTATGGAATAATTAACTTTCTGCATCTTTATAGCAACACCCACCGGTTTGCAGCACAACAAACAACATACCGATGAAGAACTACTCAACCTGTTCAGCACCACGCAGGACAACAGGTGGATGGGCATATTGTTGCAGCGGTATACGGTACTGCTGCTGGGTGTGGGGCTCAAGTACCTGAAAGATAAAGACAAGGCTACGGATGCGGTACAGCAGGTGTTCCTGAAGGTATTGGTGGCCATGCCGGGTAGTGAGATAAGTAACTTTAAAGGCTGGTTATATATTCTAATGCGTAATCACTGCCTGCAGCAGTTGCGCGATGCTAAATACGTACAGGGAGATGAAGTGCTGCAGCAACAGGAGGCTTACGCTGCACCTGATACACGATTGCTGCAGCAGCAGGAAGAGGAAATAGACAAGATGAAAGAAGCCATAACGGAGCTGGACGAAGGGCAACAGGTATGTATACGCATGTTTTACCTGGAGAAAAAGACCTATCAGCAGATCATGAATGAAAAAGGGTATAGCTTTATGCAGGTGAAAAGCTATATTCAGAATGGGAAACGAAGGTTAAAAACCATTTTGACAGATAAGCAATGACAAGGCCCGACGACATATCGCAACACAACGGTTTGCCCGAAGATAAGCTGATAGCTTACCTGGAGGGAAAACTTTCGGCTGAAGAGCAGCGGGAGATAGAAGCCCTGCTGGCGGACGAAGGTATGGACAGCGATGCCCTCGAGGGTCTGAAAGAAATATCCACCGACGAAACAAAGCAACTGGCCTCAGACATCAACTATAAACTACAGCTCGACCTGAAGAAAAAGCGCCGCAAAAAAAGAAAGCCTTTCGAGGACAATGGCATCGGCTGGATGGCCGTTCTGCTGATACTGGTACTTTGTGTGCTGGGCTATATGGTCATAAAAATGATGAAATAACACAACTCGTATTGCCACGGCTTTTAAGCCGTGGAAGAAAATGAGCATTGCGGTGGCTTTAGCCAAACTCCACAGGCAATAATCTTTCTGATGCACTACTTTTGCAGCTATGAGAAATAGCCTTTTGCTGATATCGTTCTTTGTGTTGCTGTTTACCGCGTGTAGAAACATACCTCCCGGCAGTAATACCTTGCTGAGTACCAAGGAGCTGGAAACTACCACTTACAACATTAATATCTCAGAAGACAACACGATTTTCAGTAAATATGGTGCTGTTATCAATATACCTGCCGGGGCTATAGTGTCTGATACCGGTATGGTCACTATTGAGGTTACAGAGGTATACACCATTAACGACATGGTAAAGGCGGGGCTCAACACACAAAGCAACGGACTGCCACTGGTAAGTTGTGGTATGATATACATAGGTGCCCGCCGGTCTGCTGAAGTATTGACCACTATCAGCGCATACATACCCACAACCGCTAAGCGCAAGAATATGGATGTATATACAGGGTATGCTGATAACCTGGGCAACATGAACTGGCGTAATCCCGGTCCGCTTAATAAGTATGAAAGAACAGGTGAAGTAAATACAACACAAGCTGTTGATAGAGTAGTTAGCGGTCAGTTGTTAAGTCCGCAGAACGACACCTTAGATTACTATTACTTTTCTACCACTGCCCTTGGGTGGTACAGCGTTGGTAAGGTCACAAAAGGCCAGGCAGGATTTGAGCAAAGTACGCTGGATGCTACCGTTTCCGGAAGTGGCACTGCGCAGTTGAATGTCTACCTGGTTATACCGTCTGAAAAAATATTCCTGGCAGGAGGCCCTGCAAGAGGCAAGCAAAATACATATGCCTTCTTTACAGACGATAGTAAGATACTGCTGCCGCAGAACAAAAAAGCCTACATACTTGCTATGTCAGAAACTGATGGAGCTGTGCTTTTAGGAGCTGCCGAGTTCACCACATCACGTGAGCAGAATGTTGAGGTGGAAGTCAGTACTTCAGATAAAGAGCAATTGGCAAGGGTGATTTCCTTGGTAGCGGAATAGAATTTGTGATCTGTTAGTGATTTCTTATTCTTGTTTATTAAAGCAAAAATACATATATTTACATATTCTGTATAGCGTATGTTATGCAGTACATTGCTCTTTGAAAACCTGTTTTAAAAATACAGTTATGTATATTGTTTTGTTTAATTGGTTCGTTTTTTTGAGTGCACCCCCTGAAAAACAGCAAAATCCGATACAAAATGATACAGAATGACACAATTTGAACAGTACAAGAAATAAGAGTGATTTTATTTTAATGTATAGTTGCTCCTGAAAGTTGATCATAACTCATCATGAGATCATGATAATCATAGTTCAGGACAAATAGCTGTTAATCTGTACTTTGTCGGGAATTAACATTTCGGTCAGGTACTTCAGGCAATGTAGCCTCAAAAAAGCCTTAACTTGCACATGCTGAAAGCCATATACTTATGCAGTTAGCAGGAAAAAAGATAATATTAGCCGTAACAGGCAGTATCGCGGCATACAAAACCCCGGTACTGGTCAGGCAACTCATCAAGGCAGGTGCTGAGGTGCGGGTTATAATGACCTCATCAGCAGGTGTATTCGTCAGCCCGCTGGCATTGGAGACGGTGTCTAAACATCCCGTTTTGCACAACATCAGCGAGGGCTCTCAATGGAACAACCATGTAGAGCTGGGGCGTTGGGCGGATGTTATGCTGGTAGCGCCATGCAGCGCCAATACATTGGCCAAATTCGCCCGTGGCCTTTGTGATAACCTGGTTTGTGCGGTTTACCTCTCGGCAACCTGCCCGGTGCTCATTGCGCCTGCTATGGATGAGGATATGTGGTTGCATGCCGCAACAAAACGCAACATTCAGAAAGTGCAGTCATATGGTAATACTATTATACCTGTGGTGCATGGTGAGCTGGCAAGCGGACTGGTAGGCGAGGGCAGAATGGCCGAAACAGAGGACCTGGTACAATATGTAGCTGATTTCCTGAGTAACAGGGGTAATCAGCCCCTGAAAGGCAAAAAAGCATTGGTTACAGCTGGTCCAACTTACGAACGTATCGACCCGGTTCGCTTTATAGGCAACTTTTCTACAGGCAAAATGGGTGCTGCCATTGCTGAAGAGCTGGCAGATAAAGGCGCTCACGTAACATTGGTATTGGGGCCGTCAAGCGTTGAGGTAAGCCATGCTAATATACATGTGAAGAGGGTAGAAAGTGCACAGGATATGTATGACGCCTGTGTGGAGGCTTTCCCGGCTGCGGATGTAGCGGTGATGTCTGCCGCGGTAGCCGATTATAAGCCGGCAGAAGTAGCGGATAAGAAAATAAAAAAGGAAGAAGGAACGTTAGATATAAAGCTGGGCAAAACAAAGGATATACTGGCTGAGCTGGGTCAGCAGAAAAAGCTGGCACAGCTACTGGTAGGTTTCGCACTTGAGACGAATGATGAGGAGGCGAACGCCCGTGGTAAGCTGGAAAGAAAAAATGCCGACCTGATAGTGTTGAACTCGCTGAATGATGATGGTGCGGGTTTCGGGCATGATACCAACAAAGTGACATTGATAGGTAAAGAAGGTTTTAAAAAGGACTTACCTTTATTAAGTAAAAAAGATGTGGCGAAAGCCATAGTGGAATATATAACAGAACTGAGATTACGATATGCTGAAACAACTGTTTAACATATTGCTGCTGTTAATGATCGTTTCCGGGGCAGGCGCCCAGGAGTTGAACTGTACGGTTAAGGTAATGGCCGATGGTATTCAAGGCCAGGGGCAGGATAAAGAAGTGTTCCGTAACATGCAGCAGGCTATCACGGAGTTTATGAACAGCCGTAAATGGACGGATGACCAGTATGCTCCTCAGGAGAAGATCAACTGTAATATCCTGATAAACGTAACACAAACTTTGCCCGGTATTCAGAATGGTTTTGCCGCCAACCTGACCATCCAATCCTCCCGCCCGGTATTCAATACCAGCTACATGAGCCAGATGGTAAAGCATGTAGATAAAGAGGTGCAGTTCAGCTACAACCAGTTCTCTCCGCTTGAGTTTAACGATAATCGTGTAACGGGTAATAACGTATACACTTCAAACTTACCTGCTATATTGGCCTACTATGCATACCTTGTCATAGGTTGGGATTATGAGAGTTTTGAAGCTAAAGCCGGTGAGCCTTACTTCAAAAAGGCACAGAATATCGTCAACAACGCACCCGAGCAGGGTAAAACCATAACCGGCTGGAAGGCGGTAGAAGGCAATCACAACCGTTACTGGATTGTTGACCAGATACTCAGCCCGAGGTTCCAGGCTATACGTTCGGTTTGGTACTCCATGCACAGGGAGGCGCTGGATAATATGTACCAGAACCCCGAAGAGTCGCAGAAGATCATCCTGAGCAGCATTAATACACTCAGCCAGTTGCAGAAAGAAAATCCGGGGTCGATATTGTTACAGTTCTTCTTTAATGCCAAAAGCGACGAGTTTGCCAGTGTGATCGCCCAGCAGCCTGAAAGCAATCGTGCGTTGTATGTCACAATGATCGGGCAGATAGATGTGCCTAACTCCCAGAAATATAATAGCTTGCTGAAATGATAAGAGGATTCCTGGTAGCTGCAGGCTGCATATTATTGATGACTTCATGCGAGGAGGAAGAAACCCCTCATATGCCACGGGAGCAGATGGTACAGCTCATCACCGACCTGCATACCGCTGAGGTGTACAGTACAATGGTGAATGACAGCACGCATAAAACAGTGAACAAGAACTATGATTCGCTGGCGTTCTATTATAAATCAATACTCAACCATCATAATATTACTATGGAGGAGTTGAAGGAGAACCTGCTTTGGTACAGTAAGAACCCTGCTGAATTTGATTCAGTATACGTAAAAGTATTGGATGAAATAAGCACCCTTGAAGGGCTGCAAAATGCCACTGAATAAGGTTATTTGAGTTGCTCCAACGCCGTGCGTATACGTTTTGCGGCTTCTTCCAGTTTGTCCATTGAGGTAGCGAATGACAGGCGTATGCAATCCTTATCGCCGAAAGCTGAGCCCATAACAGTGCTTACATTGGCTTTGTGCAGCAGGTACATACTCATGTCCTCGTCATTGCTGATGGTGGTCTCTCCGTCAGTCTTTCCAAAGAAGGCACTCACATCAGGAAAAAGATAAAATGCACCCTGAGGATTGTTTACCTCTATGCCTTGTATATCCTTAAGTGCGTTGTACAGGAAATCGCGGCGGGTTTTGAAGGCTTTGGTCATATCATGGGTAGGTTGCATGTCGCCGAGCAGTGCAGTGATTGCGGCACGCTGTGTTATAGAGCTGGTACCAGATGTAAACTGGCCCTGTAGCTTCTCACAAGCCTGTACAAGTTCTTTAGGCCCTGCAAGGTAGCCAAGTCTCCAGCCGGTCATGGCAAAGCCTTTAGACATACCATTCACAACCATCACCCTGTCTTTCAGGTCTTCAAACTGTGCTATGCTTTCGTGCTTGCCGCTATAGTTGATATACTCATATATTTCATCGCTTATGATGGCGCAGTTGGGATATTTCCTGAATACTTCTGCCAGTCCTGCCAGCTCTTCTTTTGTGTATACACTACCGGTGGGGTTGCATGGAGAAGAGAAGATAAATAACCTGCTCTTGTCGCTGATATGTGCTTCCAGTTGCTCAGGTGTTATCTTGAAATTGCTGTCGATAGTGCAACGTATGTAAGTAACCTCACCTTCAGCCAGTTGAGCCAATGCGCTGTAGGTAACCCAGTATGGAGTGGGTATCAATACCTCATCTCCGGGATCAACAATACTAAGTATAGCATTCGCCAGCGATTGCTTGGCACCTGTGGATACTATGACCTGGTCAGGTGTATAGTCAAGGTTGTTATCTCTTTTCAGCTTGGTGCAGATAGCTTCACGAAGGTCAGGATAGCCGGCTACGGGAGTATATTTGGTATAACCTTCATGCATAGCGGTATTGGCTGAATCGCATATGTATTCCGGGGTAATAAAGTCAGGCTCGCCCAGGCTCAGGTCTATAATATCTATTCCTTTGGCTCTCAATTCACGACCGAGCTTAGCCATTTTGATGGTCTGTGGTTCTGAAACCCGGTTCAGTCTCTGGGCTAATTGCATTGCTATAAAAAGATTATCCGACAGCAAATGTACTAAACAATGCTGTCGGAGTTATGTTAAAAGGTTGCTGTTATATTATACTTGCTACGTTTGACGTATGCGAAAAGGCATTAGTAAAGAAGTTCAGGTACAATGCCAGCAGCACTATAAGGCCTATTACCACGCTGAGGAAAACGATCGTTTTCTTATAGCCGTTGTTGATGGTCCTCATCCTGTGCAACTCGCTCACATTGTTCAGTGCGTTCTCTGTACGGGAGAATGCTGTTTCACCCTTTACGATATAGTCGTAAGCGCCGTATTTCATACTGTCTACAGCTACCTGGAGGGTGTCTTGCCCTGAAAGCATGATAACCTGTGTTTCAGGATATCCTTCTTTGATCTTCTTTAATATATCTACCCCGTTCTGAGCATCCGGCTTGTGCGAATTCAGGTGGTAATCCAGCACGACAATTTCCGGATGCAAATGCATTTGAGCAATTGCTTCTTCGCCATTGTCGAATATTTTTATGTCATATAGGAAACGCTCAGCTATATAGTCTTTAAGCATTTCGTTCTGAATCGGCTCGTCATCTACAAGGAAAATGTACCGATTGTTATTTGTTGCCATATACTCAGGAGTTCAATTTCGTAGAAAAATAGAAAAAATATTTAAAACCCCAAAGCAAGGGGGATGAATTAAGCTATTTATGGTCAGCGACTTACTCCGTCTGTCAACCTTTCAGTTCCTCAAAAGCCTTTTCACATACCTTATGCAGCTGCTCAATAAGAGCAGGTAGTCGCTCAAAGTGGGCCTGCTCACCGGCAGTTTGTTCTATCAGGAAAATGTTACTAACGTCCTCTTTTACACCCATGTACGATAACTGAGGCTTCATAGAGTGTGCCGCTATTTTGATAGTAGCATAGTCTTTTATTTTCAGTGCTTCATCAATATTACGCAGCAAGCGGGGCCCGTTTTCCAGGAACATACCTTTGTACTTTTCCATCTTATCCGGTTTGCCTCCTGTAAACTGTGTCAGGAAGTTCATATCGGTTACACGCGCAGGTAGTGGTTTCAGTACGCTGTCTTCAGCTTTAGCAGGTTGTGGAGCAGTCGCATTTTGCCCCGCTTTGACCTCAATATGCTCCATAACGGTAGCCATTTTCAGCAGCAACTCGTCCGGCTGAAATGGTTTGGAAACATAGGCGTTCATACCTACGTCAAAGTACTTCTGTACATCTTCCATCAGTACGTTGGCGGTCATGGCTATGATCTTGATCTTGTTTACAGAGTCTGGCAATGTTTTGCGGATGGTGCGTGTAGCTTCTACACCGTCCATTACCGGCATTTGTATATCCATGAGGACTATATCATACATCCCTGTTTTTACTTTTTCTACGGCTAGCTGGCCATTCACTGCTACATCAATATGTATGCCGGGTAATAATTCTTTCAGCGTGTCTTCTGCCACCATCCTGTTGAATTCATTGTCTTCAGCAAGCAGCAGCTTCAGTTCAGCCAGTTTTTTCTTTTTGCTGTCGTCTATGATAGGTGTTTCTTCTACAGGCACCTGGTTAGCCGATTCCGTCATTGGTATGATGACAGTGAATTTGGTACCCTTGCCCAACTCACTTTCAACACTTATATCGCCCTGCATCAGGCTGACAAGTTGTTTGGATATGGTGAGCCCTAAACCTGTGCCGCCAAACTTACGTGCTATGTCTGTACCGGCCTGCGTAAAACTTTCAAATATTGTGTCTACATAATCAGGCGATATACCTATGCCCGTATCCGCTACTTCAAACCTTATCCAGTACTTGTTACCTTCATGTTTGTGTACAGCTGCACTTACGGAAACGCTGCCTTTTTCTGTGAACTTCACCGCATTACCAGCAAGGTTGATGAGTACCTGGTTGATACGTGTAGGATCGCCTATTAACCGTACGGGGATATTTTCATCAACCGATACCTTCAGTTGAAGCCCTTTTTCTTCTGCTTTGAACAGCAGCATATCCTTCATGCTGTTGATGAGCTCTGCTATTACAAAATCGGTGTCTTCTATGATGATCTTTCCGGCCTCAATTTTAGACAGGTCGAGTATATCATTGATGATCACCAGCAGGTTGTCTGCCGATTGTTGTATTGCCTTCAGGTAGCGTTTCTGCTCTTCCTTAGGTTCCTTATCCATCAGCAGGCGTGTCATTCCTACAATGGCGTTCATCGGTGTGCGGATCTCATGACTCATATTTGCCATGAACTGTTGCTTCAGTTGGGCGGTACGTTCCGCTACTTCTTTTTCTTTTTGAGATAGTTCTACTTTCTGCCTTATCTGCAGGTTGCGCAGTTTGTTCAGCGTAGTTTGCTGGAATATTTCTTCCTTCAGCTGTTCATACGCCTTAAGATGATAGAATGCACTCGGGATATTGCCCATCTTATCGTATAGCACGGATAGTGTTTCATGCAGGCTCATTACGTCATGCTTACGCAGGTAGTCTTCCGCCATTTCGAAAGCCTTATTCAGGTAGAACAATGCCTGCCTGAAGTCTCCTTCATCCATCTGCACTTTACCTAAGTAATAGTTGCATATGATCTGTACCTCGGCGTTTTCTTGTTCTATGGCTTCCTTCATTGCCTGCTCCAGGCATTCCTTAGCCTGTTCAAAGTCGTTGAGTTTATAGTGAACCTTTCCTTTACCACTCAATGCGCCGATATATGCTGATGAGCTGTGCTCAGCGTTTTGCAGGTTCTTTTCAAAGTACTGCATAGCCTCCTCGTACTCCTCTCTTTTGAAGTAGATATTACCCAATACGTTATAAGTAGTGGTAACCCTGTTGGCATCGTGCGCTTTTTCAAAAATAGGCAGGCAACGTATGGCGTAATCCAGTGCACTGTCGAAGTCGTTCAGGTCGTAGAGCAACTGCGCTATACTGGTCAGGTTGACCGATGTTGCTATTTCGTCTCCCAGGTCTTCGTTGATTACTAGTGATTCTTCAAAGTAGTTCAGCGCCCTTGCAAAGTCGCCTGTTTCCCTGTATATATTACCGAAGTTGTTCAGTACCCTCGCTTCCAGCCGCCTGTCTTTTATGTGTTTGGCCAGGCCGTGTGCTTTGTGCAGCTCTGCCAAGCCCTCGTCATAATCGCCTTGCAAACCATAACAGGAGCCTTTCAGGTTGTGCCCCCTGCCTTGCCCGCGCGGATAACCAATATTTACAGATTTCTCAATTATTTTGTCCGCCATTTCCATTGCCTCCTCCAGGTCAGTATTCCTCAGTTCCAGCGCCATAGTTACTAACAGGTCAATGCGCGACCGCTCGTCTTTCAGCGTGTCGTACTCCTCTTTCAGTAACTTATATTTTTGAGCATCCATATTACAGTCTTCAGGTTGTAAAAATAAAAACCCCCTGCTGTTGTGCAAGGGGTATCAATATAAATATCGTCTGTGTATTATCCGTTTGCTTCCTGGCGCTTATAATCAGCATGTCCCGGATCTTCGTAACTCAGGTACACAGCGCAGAAGTGGCCTATCAATGATAATCCCCATGCAGCAGTTGTCCATGCAGGCCATGGGTATGCCCAACCTTCAACACCTTTGTCGTACATCATCCATGTAAGTGCTGTTACGATTGCGAAAACAACAGTATGAATTAAGAATATCTGCTTTTGCTTACCTGTTGGCTTTACTCTTGCTGGCATGTATATGATTATTTGCTGCAAATATATAGCCCTGCTGCGATAAAATGAAATTTTCAGCTTGTAAGCATATAAACAATGATATATGGCTGAAACTGTTATGTATGTATTGTGGGCCAGTTTTATATGAAATTATTTTTCAACTTGGGCTGGATATGGTTAAATTGTGGTACAACTGAATTTGAATAGCTAAAACCACTATTATGAGTCACCAATTATTTAAAGAAGACATCCTGTTTTACCAGCGGTTTCTGAAAGCTAACGGCTATTACAAAAAGAAACTGGACGGGATATGGGGTAAGAACACCGATGCGGCAGATATGGCTTTCCTGGAAGAAAGTAACGCGATTGCTACTAAATACGGAAGGTTCGATGCGCGTACGGAGGGGAATATTATGACCCTTGCTCCAAAGGCGCAGGTATTGGCCCGGCAGTTTATGAATATTGTAACGAAAGGAAGAGATGTGCGTATCATTTCAGGTACGCGTACTTATGCAGAGCAGAATGCTTTATACCGGAAGGGCAGGTATGGCAACAAGGAAAATAAAGTAACCAATGCCCGTGGAGGACGCAGTAACCATAATTTTGGAATAGCATGGGATATCGGGCTGTTTGATAACGGTAAATACGTCACACAGGGTAGTAAGTACAAACAGGTAGCGCCACTTGCTTTGCCTGAACTGCCTGACCTGGAGTGGGGAGGTAGTTGGAAGTCATTCCCTGATTTTCCACATTACCAGCAAAAAGCAATTTCCGATAGTGTGGCTGTTATCAGGAATGCTTTTGAGAATGGTAAGGCATATGTATAACATAATAAAAGAGCAGCCTTCAGGCTGCTCTTTTTACTGTATCTCTTTCATAGCTGCTTCCAGTACATCATCTATGCCTTGAGCAAGACGTGCTTTATCAACAAACACTACTTTGTCGGGAGGTACGCCGTTCTCATAGTCATTGCCGTAAATGTCTAATGTCTGGGTAATGGAGCAGCGGTATGTCCACCCATTGGGTAGCTGCCCGCCGTTGGGTAAGCCAAGTCCGCCACCTGTTGTATCGCCCAATATTACCATGTTGTCTATAGCTTTAGCTATGAGTGTGAAAAACGAACCTGAACTGTATGTGCCCCTGTCTGTCAGCACTACTATTTTTTTCAGGTATTTCAGATCTGATTCTGATGGTGTTAATGTTGATGGTTCCATTTCGCCAAACTCAGTATGTCCGGGGCCGATCTTACCCCTAGACTGGTAAACAGGAGTCTCTTTGTTGATGAACCTGTTGAGTATGTTGTAGGCATCATTGATAACACCACCACCATTTTGCCTGATGTCAAATATCAACCCTTTGGTGTTTTTGTATTTGTCCAGTATGTAGTCCAGTTGCACATCATCAACCGTGCCGGGGAAAGAGCGGAAACGGATATAACCGATCTCTTTATTGCGCAGGAAGTTGTGTGTGAATGGCCCTGTTATTACACGGTCTGTACCGATATAGTTTTCCAGTATCACACGGTCATCTACATTTTCAGGGCCAAGCAGGTCAATGTCAAAAACAGAGATATTGAAAGGAGAAATGAGGTTCACATGCCCGTCGCGTAGCTCGTTCAGCATGGCACCCATTACATTGAATAATTCATCTTCGCTCATTCCTGCATATACCTGTGGAGCATATTTAGCTTTTACAAGGTCCCAGTTGACGCCTTTGGTATTAAAGTATGCGTAGCGTTTGTCTACCTGCTCCCACAGGTGGTCAAAGTTCTTTCGTGGTTCTGCTGACTCGCCTTTCTTTTTAAACATCACCTTCTCGCAAGAGGAGCAGAGTAGGAGTGCAGCTACAATTGTTATCAGCCTGTTCATTATTGTGTGTTTTTATTCAGGTGAAACAATAAGGAGAACTCAAGTATATGGTTAGCCATTTCAAAACGGTTGAAGGACTCTCCAACAGCATAAGCGTCCCAGAGGTAAGACACGCGGTACATATTTCCGTTCTGCATCTGGCGTGTGTATGCCAGCTCTGAGCAGAAACGTACTCCGGAAAATGATTTCGCCTCGTAACCTTTAAACAGCGGTATGGTGTTCAGGCTCTCGTTGCCTATGTATGAAAAGCCGTTGCGGATAGTATTATTAACAACAGGCAGGTTGAGCTGGTAGGAGAACAGCGTTACCATTGGTTTTGCCTTGTATTTAATGAACAGGAACTTTTTGGTCTCCATTTCACGACGCTCAAAACGACGTTCTACCTTTCCTGAGAGAAAGAATGTATTGAATACTTCATAGCCGATACCTGCATTCATCAGGTCCTGGTTGATACGCACATCCATATTCACATCATACATGCCGCCCAGCTTTACATTCCATTTGTCGTTGGATATACCTTTGAGCCTGTACAGCCTGTAGTAGTTCAGGTAAAGAACATATTGAAACGATTTTGATTGTACGTCTATCCCTTCTGTTTTTTTATACCTGTAAGCACCATGATTGAAACGGGCACTGAGTTTTACTTCCCTCGCACTGTCCATTTTCAGCCGCCCCAGCGAGTAGTTCATGAGTACACCTTTGTAGGTAACGGGAGACGTGGCAAAATCACGCATGCTGCCCCTGTTCAGGCCAAGGCCTGCCTGTATGTATTTTGGCCTGTTGTGTCGTATCTCTTTCGGGCTTAGCTGTTCTGATTCCTGTCCGAATACGGGCAGTTGCAGCAGCATGATAAAAGAAATGAACAATGTTAGTTTAAAGCTCATTCGTCAGTATAAAAAGTGAGTATAATATCCGGTCGTTAAAAGTAATATAAAAACCCTGCGCATTGCGCAGGGTAGTGTCTTTTGTTATAGCTTTTCTACCAGCTCTTTTATCGACTGTAGTGACATAGGCCAATGTTTGTTGGCTCCTTCGTGCATACGTTCCGTAGGGCTGTTTTCCTGTTCTACTGTCAGGGTTGTACCATTGTCTCCCGTGGTAATGCTGTAGGTAACAATGGCATAGTTCTCGGGAATGTCTTCCACGCCACTCATAGAGCTCCAGTAGCTGTGCTTTAATATTTTTTCAGGCTCTATCTCCAATATTTCCCCACCGTCGTTATACTTGTGTCCTTCATATTCACCTGTGTAGGTCAGCTTACTTCCTTTCTGCCAGTCGCAGGTGGTTTCCGTGCCAAACATATATTGCCTGATCAGTTCTTTATCGGTCAAAGCCTGCCATACCTTAGCAGGTGTTGCATCGATGGTAATAGCGTGTTTAATATACCTGTCCATGAGTTATTCTTTTTTGTTTGAGGTTCTTATTGAGGATAAGTTTTATGTAGCTGTTTTGTAGAAGCGTCTACCAGTTTGCGCAATACTTTCACATCTATATCTGCCAGTTTTTTGATGTACACACAGCCTACAGATGCTTTGTGCTTGCCCAGCTTAGCAAGTAATGGTTCTTTCTCTTTAAAGTCCTGGCAGAGATATAAGGATATAGCTGTTTTGCGTGGTGAAAAACCTACCAGTGGCATGTCTCCTTCGCGCCCGCTTTCGTATTTGTAATGATAGCTCCCGAAACCAATAATACTGCTGCCCCACATAGCAGGTTCCAACCCTGTCTGGTCAGATAATATTGTTATCAGCTCCCGTGCGTCCGCTTTTGCCGCTTCGCTGTGCAGGCCGTCAATAAAAGCGTCAACGCTGTTCGTATTCTCGGTGGTCTTGTTCTTTGCCATAAGCTATAAGTTGAAAAGAGTTGCCAGCTGACAACTCTTTTGAATGTTTTGTAGTTATACCGCCTGTTTCTCGGCCAGCCATGTATCACGCCCCTCGCCGGGTATCACATGCTTTTCGCTGTGGTATGAAGAGCGTACCAGCGGGCCGCTTTCTACATAGTCCAGTCCCATTTTGTAACCGGCATCGCGATATTCAGCAAACTCGTCAGGGTGAACAAAACGTACCACCGGCAGGTGCTTTTGTGTAGGCTGCAGGTATTGTCCCATAGTCACTACATCGCAGCCATTGTCTTTCAGGTCTTGCAGTGTTTGTAATACTTCGTCTTTTTCTTCACCCAATCCCAGCATGATGCCGCTCTTGGTGCGCATGCCACCGTCTTTCAGCCTGCGTATCACCTCCAGGCTGCGGCGGTATTTTGCCTGTATCCTCACCTTACGGGTCATACGTTCTACTGTTTCTACGTTGTGCGATACTACTTCAGGTGCAGCCTCTATCACTCGCTCCAGGTTCTCCCACTGTCCGCGGAAATCAGGTATCAGTGTTTCAAGTGTAGTCTCCGGGTTCAGCGCACGAACAGCTTTGATCGTATTGGCCCATATAATAGAACCACCATCTTTCAGCTCGTCCCTGTCTACCGATGTAATAACGGCATGTTTCACCTTCATAAGGTGGATAGCTTCAGCTACGCGTTGCGGCTCGTCCCAATCCACAGGCTCGGGCCTGCCGGTAGCAACGGCGCAAAATCCGCATGAGCGGGTACATATATTACCCAAGATCATAAATGTGGCAGTACCCGCCCCCCAGCACTCGCCCATGTTGGGACAATTGCCACTCTCACAAATAGTATGAAGTTTATGATTGTCTACCAGGTTGCGTACATGACGGTACTCCTCACCTATAGGTAGCTTAACACGCAACCAGTTTGGTTTTTTTACGCGTGTTTGTGTTGTATCTACATTATTGATAACCGGTAATTCCTGCATAATCCTGCAAAGTTACTTCTTTTGTGCCCAACGTTTGCCAAATTGGAAAGACATATAAGCATTCACAAAATATGGCACCGAATTCGTATTGGCCATCATTTCTATAGCACGGGAATAAATACTTGCGCTGACGCCGGTTTCAACAGCCAGTTTGGCCTTCTTGGAGTTCGCAAAGTCAAAGTGGAGCGCGGTTTTGAACTGTGCGCCCGGAACTATTTTTGTTTCGCCAAGCCCCTTACCGAATCCTGAACTGCCCACTATAAACTCCTGTGCTAAGAAATCTTCTTTAGTGCTATCAGTATATCTTATAGTTTCAGGTACGTTAACCCCGTTTTTTGCAACATATGCATCTACATAATATGGTTTTTCCAAACCTATAGACAAGGCGCCCATATACATCCAGTGTATAGAAACATGTCCCGGCTCAACGTCTTTGTTCATTTCCGGTTTGCCTGCAATGAGTTTGCGCTTACCGTACCCAATATTCAGTGTGTAGAAATTGCTGATCTTTCCATATATGAATGGCTTTGCGGCTTCTGTCTGGCTGCTGATGGTATTGCTGCGCTTTATCTGTTGAGGGTGCTTTTTCTCGCTGAGCTCAATTTGCCAGAAGTTCAGGCTGTAGTAGTAATCCGTAGTTCTATCTGTATTTTTTACTTTACCCCTGTCCAGGAATATGCTCCAGCCATCTGTATTCAGCCTCAATCCGCCGCTAAGTTCATGCTTGATGGGTTTAGGCCGTTTCCTTTTTACAGGTACGACAATAGAATCCCTGTCTGTGATCTGGGCTGAAACCACATCTGTAAACAGAAATGATGCCAGCAGGCAGGCAGATATGCAGAAATATTTTTTCATCATTTAGATACAATTCTAAGCATGCAAGCCGGATTGTTACCTGTTTGCATGACCTTTTGTCTTTTAAAGTAAGTAAATTTAGCCGAAATTATCCAGATGACATCAAAACTTATTTATAAAGGCGACCTGAGGACGGTTGCAACACACACATTATCAGGTACTGTAATTGAAACAGATGCTCCACCTGATAACAATGGCAAGGGAGAGCGCTTCTCTCCAACTGACCTTGTAGCAACGGCAATGGCTGCTTGTATGTGCACGCTGATGGGGATTGCTGCCCGTACACATAATATAAATATTGATGGTGTAGAGTGTGAAATAGTGAAGATCATGGCTGCTAACCCACGCCGTATCAGCGAGGTGAAGGTAGACCTGCATTTCTCCAAGGATATTACCTATACTGACAAGGAAAAAAAGATACTGGAAGTAGCCGCACTTACCTGCCCGGTGATACAAAGCCTGCACCCGGATATGAAAAAGACGGTCACTTTCGACTGGTTATGATTTGATGATGTTGAGCCCGATGGCGCAATCTAAGCAACGTTTTTTGCTGCAATAGTTATTGTACAGTTGTATCTGTGCCTGCGATTGTGACGCATTTTCAGGAGCCCAGTTATTGCCTGCCCAGATGTCGATGATGCGGTTCTTTTCCGCCGGTAATTCATCCAGTAGTTTCAGTGCTATCTCCTGTTGTGGTTCTGTTGATTGCTGACCCGCATACAGGAACTTTATAGGTGCGACTGTATTGATAATGATATTCTGAATGGACGATTTGCCAAGGTTCTTTTTGCTGTCCTTTTCGGTGGCTTCACCAAAGTTGTAATGTGTTTCCCAATAATGCCCTGCACGAACATCAAACAGCGGTTGTATTTCTTTTACATTGCTCTTCTCAATAATAACAGAGAACAGGTGAAGTGATTTATGTACCAGTGCTGCAAACTGTGCTATGCGTATTGTAGGGAAGTTAGCAGGGCGCAACCGCATGAACTTCCAGCTATGAGCAGGTATGGGTTTCAGCTTATACTTTTTACGCAGGTAGTCGTACTCCGTTTTTAAGGCGTTCGGATATACTCCTTCCATTTCATTTTCCAGCATACCGGCCTGCCCGAATAATAATGCTTCTACCTGTAGCAGGTTTTCTCTATGCTTCGCCAGTACATTTATGGGTAATGATTTAGCTAATGCAAGAAATGCCTCAGCATTTACCTTAAATCCGAAATTGGCTGCCAATCGCCAATAGAGAAGGCTGCTCCAGTCACCAGCTGATTCGTCCAGTAATTCCTGCCAGGTGCCCAGTTTTTCTTCCCAGCGTTCAGCAAGCAGCCTCGTCAGCCAACTGTATTTTATGATGTCTTTTACGTCGGAAAGATTATTTGCGCATGGCAGGTCGTTTTTAGCATATGCCAGGTATTCGTATTTGCTGATGGTATCTAAAGAAACATAAGGCGCAATACACAAAACGGGTGTATTGGCCGGACCTGTATCGGCATCGTGCTCGTACACTATATGCAGTATGATGTTCTTATACGCCTCGTCTGTTTCGTGGCCATGCTTGTCCCAGTCGCTGCTGTGTACATGTATCTCTATATGTCCGGCTAGGGTAGTGTCTCCAACTTTTATTTTAGCTTCCAGGAAGTCTGGCCCGGCGTCTGTATTATACCTGCCCGGGTGGATAACGGTAATGCTGTCACCATCAGTTGTTTTCAGTGCTGATGGTTGGTACAGGCTGTATTGCCATATGGTATGTAATAAACGTTCCTGCATGGTTGCAGGCTCAATTTACAAATAAGCTGCCATTTGTTGCTGATAATCTGCCGCTGCTGCTCCTGCTTTTTCTGCAAAGTCAGTTCCGTTGCTCACATATATCACCCCGCGCGATACATTGATGAGCACACCCGCATCGCTGTTCATAGCATTGCTGCAAACGGTAGCCACGTCGCCGCCCTGTGCGCCTACACCCGGAACCAGGAAGAAATGCTCAGGCAATAAACTACGCACATGTTGCAATTGCTCTTTACGTGTAGCTCCTATTACAAACATAGTATTGTCCGGTGTGCCCCAGCTTGCCACTGTCTTCAATACTTTTTCATACACCAGTTCATTGCCGCTTGGTTGCAGCTGAAAGTCTGCACTGCCTTTATTAGATGTCAGTCCTAATACAATAGCCCAGTGCCCGTCAAACTGCATAAATGGTTTTACACTGTCTTCGCCCATATATGGAGCCACCGTCACACTGTCGAAAGGGTAGGTGTGGAAAAAGGTTTTTGCGTACTGCTCTGCTGTATTGCCTATGTCACCACGCTTTGCATCGGCTATGGTGAATATATCTTTGGGAATATACTCCAATGTTTTTTGCATACTCTCCCAACCCTTTATGCCCTGGGCTTCATAAAACGCTGTATTCAGCTTGTATGCAACAGTATAATCTTTTGTCGCATCTATAATCGCTTTGTTGAAAGCAAATACCGGGTCGGCTTCCGACATTAAATGTTGCGGTATTTTGGTTGTGTCTGTATCCAACCCTACACATAATACCGATTTCTTATCCCTGATGGTTTGAATTAAAGCAGCTCTGTTCATTGTTGCAAAAGTAACCTGATTATTGGTATTTGCCTGTTTTGTCTTCTATGGCCATGTCTTTTTCGTTGCTGCGGTGCAGTTTCATGTTTACCAGCAGGTTCTTTGCTCCTGCTGCGTAGCAGGCTTCCTGCATATCATTGGCCAGTTGCATCACCACATCATAAGGTCCTTCTATAACAGTTTCAAAAGGGCATACCACATATTTCAGTCCCGATTGCTGTACTTTGGCAATAGCCGCATCAATCATACTGTATGCTTCTTCTTTATTTATATGTAAGGGCAGTATTTGTATAGCAAGATTTACATTGTAACTCATATCCTTGTGTTTTGCTGCAAATGTAGCCTATGAGCAGCTCATACCTGCGGAAAAATATAAACCCTCTGTTAAGAATAATTAAGACTCTATAGACAAATACTTTTTTGTAGCTACATCAATCATGGCTATTTTCGTGCTCATATCCATCAAAAAATTAATTATTATGAAATACATCACACTCACATTAGCACTTATTGCAGGTATCGCGACAAGTTCTTTCGCACAAGGCCTGAAACTTCCGGCGCTTAGCCCGACAGCAAAAATTGAACAATCATTCTCTACTTCAGAGATATCTATCGAATACAGCCGTCCTTCTATGCGTGGCCGTAAAATATTCGGTGGCCTGGTAGCATACGGTGAAGTATGGCGTACAGGTGCCAATGCAGCTACAAAAGTTACTTTTGGTGAAGATGTAAATGTCGGCGGTACTGATGTAAAAGCCGGTAATTACGCTCTGTACACTATTCCGGGTGCAACTGAGTGGGAAGTTATCCTGAACAAAGGTGTTGGCAACTGGGGTACCGGTGGCTATTCTACTGATGATGATGTTGCTCGTTTCAAAGTAAAGCCTTCTAAATTCAATAACGCTGCACAGACATTTACTATTACAATTGATGATATCACTTTCAATAGTTGCGATATTACCCTGAAGTGGGAAAACACTAAAGTGGTAATACCTGTAAAAGCTAATAATGCTGACCGTATTGCTAAGGATATTACCAAAGCGGTTGAAGAGCCAAATATTCCTTACTACCAGGCTGCATCATACTACAACGAAACAGGTCAAAACCTGGACAAAGCATTGGAGTATGTCTCTAAAGCTATCGAAGGCCGTCCTGATGCATTCTGGATGTGGCACCTGAAAGCGAAGATCGCTAAGAACTTAGGTAAAAAAGATATCGCTATCGAGGCTGCAAAAAAAGCGATAGAAATTTCAAAAGGCAGTGCCTACGAAGCAGAGCAAAAACGTAACAACGAAGCGATCATCAAATCGTTGTCTGCTAAAAAATAAAACAAAACATTAGTATTTATATTTACACCCACAGCCACATACTGTGGGTGTATTATTTTAAACAGGTTATGAAAAGATCAATAGCATTAGTTACAATATTCTTATTGCCATTATTCACAGTTGCTCAGCAGTTACGTTCTGCAACTTCAGCACAGATTTATCATGAGCTCAACCAGTTGAAGAACCTGACCAATGTGCTGTACCTGGCTGCGCATCCTGATGATGAAAATACCCGTATGCTGGCATGGCTGGTAAACGATCAGCATATACCTACTGCATACCTTTCGCTGACAAGAGGCGATGGCGGGCAGAACATCCTCGGTCCGCAATTGGGGCCCGCGCTCGGGTTGATCCGTACACACGAGCTATTGGAAGCACGAAAGCTGGATGGTGGTGCAGGGCAATATTTTACACGTGCTATCGACTTTGGTTACTCAAAAACAGCTGAAGAAACTTTCAAACACTGGAATGAGGAGACGCTTACGGGAGATGTGGTATGGGTAATGCGCCAGTTTCGTCCCGATGTTATTATCTGTCGTTTCCCCCCGAATGAGCAGGCCGGTCATGGACAACATGCAGCTTCAGCAATACTGGCACATAAAGCATTTAAAGTAGCGGGTGACAAGAACAGTTACAAAGACCAGTTTAAATATGTGGAACCATGGCAGCCGAAGCGAATTTTCTTCAATGCCTACCGTTTTGGCAGCAGGAATACTACAAGTGAAGATCAGTTCAAAATAGAAGTAGGGCAGTATAATAGTTTGCTGGGTATGGGCTATGGAGAGTTGGCGGGCATCAGCCGCAGTATACACCGCAGCCAGGGTGCAGGTACACGTAGTACTCCGGGTATTCAAACAGAATATCTTGACCTGGTAGACGGGGAGCCTGTAACAAACTCTATGTTCGATGGTATTGACATTACATGGGGGCGTATTGGCAGAAAGGATATTGGAGAGAAAGTGAATGCGATCATAAAAGCATACGATTTTACACATCCTGAAAAAAGCCTGCCTGCATTACTGGCTTTGTATAAAGAGGTAAAAAATGTCAAAAACAACGACTGGAAATACCGCAAGCTGAAGGAGCTGGAAGCGCTCATACTGCATACATCAGGATTTATGGCTGAGGTCGTTACGGATAAACCGGAGGTGACCCGTGGTGAGCTGGTTCCTTTTTCTATCAATGTAATAGCACGTAGCACTGATGTGAAAATAAAACTACTGGATATAAAATGCCTGGAGACGGATACGGTTTGCCATTTGTTTATGCCTGATGATAAACTGGTAACATTCGAGCGCACGATAAGAATACCGGAAAACGCAGCTTATACAGAGCCGTACTGGCTATCACAGGCGCAAACTGAAGACGCGCATTTTCACATACCGCAGCAGTCTCAATTGGGTATGCCCAATACACCAAATGAGCTGGTGGCAACCACACGTGTGATGATAGGTGATGAAACTTTTCTTGTTGAAATACCCCTGTCTTATAAAACAACAGATGCTACACATGGCGATGTAGTAGAGCAATTGCGCGTAGTGCCCGATGTTGTACTGGACTTTGCATCAGGTATGTATATTATGTCTGCAACACAGGATGTGAGGACTATGGTGCACATTCATACGGAAAAAGAACTGAAAGATGCTGTCCTGGCAGTGGCTAACCGTGGTATGAGTAATACAGTCCGCAATATTAACCTTGCTGCGGGTAAAGACACAACAATAATGGTGGTTGTGCCTGCTGATGTTACAAGCGACGGGGTTATTGCGGATGAGTTTTATTTGTATGCAAGTGTAATAAACAACGGTGTGAATTATGATAAGCAAAAACATACGATCAGGTATGAACATCTGCCAACTTTGCAATACTACACACAGGCATATACCAAAGTGCTGAAAAGAACATGGGAGTGTAAAGCAAAAAAGGTAGCATATATAGAAGGCGCGGGCGACAAAGTGAGTGAGATCATGCAGTTTGCAGGGGTAAAAATAGAGGTGCTGAAAGAAGAAGATATTACAGCTGCTAACCTTAGCAAGTACGATGCTGTTATGGTAGGGATCCGTGCCATCAATGTAAAAGACAATGCTCCCGTTTGGATGCCTAAGTTGCTTAAATATGCTGAGAATGGCGGTACACTGATACTGCAGTATAATACCAATCACAGGATGAATACGCAAGAAATAGGGCCTTACCCCATATCTCTTTCACGCGACCGTGTTACGGAAGAGGATGCGAAAGTGACCATATTGGATAAAGAGCACCGTTTGCTGAACTATCCAAACAAGATAACGGATGCGGATTTTGATAACTGGGTACAGGAGCGTGGTTTGTACTTTGCTGATAAATGGGATGAGCGTTATACACCTCTGTTCAGTATGCATGATACTGGTGAAGAGCCATCAAAAGGTAGTACACTGTATACTAAGTTTGGTAAAGGACACTATATATACACCCCATTGTCATTTTTCAGACAGTTGCCTGCCGGGCAGCCGGGTGCTATCAGATTATTGTGTAACTTTCTGTCTGTTGGAAAATAGTTTGATAACTTTTTAACTACTGACCGTATGAAACGATACTTATTCCCTCTGACAATTCTTTGCTTATTAGTGTCCTTTAGCTGTAATAAGAAGGAAAATGAAAAAATTGAAACCGCACCGGAAATAGGGATTGAACCGGAAGAAGAGGATGGTTCTCTGCAATATGACTTTAAAATAATAGGGCCCTTGATTGCGGGCAAAGAATTTGAGGTTGAGAGTAATGTAGATAGTAGTCATAAAATAGAGTGGCGTTTTGGCAAATACATCGGTGATGTTGTATATGGCAACATTGCAAAAAAGACTTATTATGTCAGCGGCCCTCAAACTATTACAATGGTGGTAGATGATGATACCACAAACAAAGTTTCAAAAAACATAACTATTAACCCGCCGGATATATCAGTTGTGGCTAAAAAGTATCATTGGATAGGAACAAGGACTTATATGTCACAACCATTCCCTAAAACGGATACTGTTGACACCTTTATTACTGTTCGTATTGTAAATGATTCTACAATAAATTTTTGGAATGCAGATATGGTGTTTGAATCTGTAGGCAATAAAATGATGGTTTTTACATCTGGCAGGACTAATTTTACGCACCAGGATTTCTATTATTATATAAACGCTGATAGCTGTATATATGACTACGGAACAGCAGGTAGTGGAGGGTCAGTAGCGAAGACTATTTTGCGGACTGTAAAATGGTAAGATGAACACAGAACCAAAACAAAACTGGAATAACTGGTATGCAGCAGTGCTTGGAGTATTGCTGCTACAGATAGTTTTGTATTACTGGTTCACGCAATATTGGGCATGAGTACATTAGACTGGATAGTATTGTTGGTCACGCTTTCGGGCATCATATTATATGGTGTCTGGAAAAGCCGTAACCTGCATGGTTCAGCATCTTATTTACTGGCCGATAAGAACATGCCATGGTACATAGTGCTACTGGGTATTATGGCAACACAGGCCAGCGCTATTACATTCATCTCAGCGCCGGGGCAGGCGTATACTGATGGTATGCGTTTTGTGCAATACTATTTTGGCTTGCCGCTGGCAATGATCGTCATTAGTGTAAGTTTTATTCCCATATTTCGTAAGCTGAACGTATACACAGCTTACGAGTATCTGGAAACCCGATTCGATCAGCGTACCAGGGTGCTGACATCTGTTTTGTTTTTGTTGTCACGTGGTTTGTCTACAGGTATCAGTATCTATGCACCTTCCATTATCCTGTCCTCTATAATGGGCTGGAATATCTATTTAACCAATGCTATAATGGGAGGGCTATTGTTGATATACACCTACAGTGGTGGTGCCAAAGCAGTAGCACATACGCAGAAGTTGCAGTTCCTAATCATCCTTACCTCTATGGCCATTGCCGGGGTACTTGTCGTGCAGCAATTACCTGATGGTCTGACCATGAGCGATGCGTTGTATGTTGCAGGTAAGTCCGGTAAACTAAATGTGATAACCACAGACTTTAGCTGGGATGATAAGTACAATATCTGGAGTGGTATTATTGGCGGTTTCTTTTTAGCACTCTCCTATTTTGGTACAGACCAAAGCCAGGTGGGCAGGTATATTACGGGTAAGAACCTCAGGGAAAGTCGTATGGGCTTGCTGATGAATGGTATGGTGAAGATACCCATGCAATTCTCTATACTGTTGATAGGTGCTTTGCTGTTTGCCTTTTACAGCTTCCAGTATGCACCTGTGTATTTTAACCAGCAGGCATACGGTAAGCTAAAAGAAAAAGACCCTCAGGCTGTGGAGCGTATAGAAACGGAATATGCCGCTTTGCGTACACAGTATGAAGCACAGGCAAAAGCTATTGCTGTTAACAGGAATGATAATGATGAGCTTGTCGCTGATTTTAAAGCTACACAAAAGCAAATAGCTGTATTGCGCGATACGGTGAGGGAAAACATTAACCGTGCCGCACCCGCATCAGATAACGGGGATACCAACTATATCTTCCTGTATTTTGTAAAACATAATCTACCCAAAGGGTTGATCGGTTTATTGTTCGCCATTATCTTCCTGGCATCATGGGGCTCTATATCAGCAGCGCTCAACTCGCTGGCGTCATCCTCTATGATGGATATACAACTGCTTAATAATAAAGCAGAACTAAGCGAAGCGCAACAGGTGCGCTACGGCAGGTTGCATACATTGTTCTGGGGTATATTCAGTATATGTGTAGCTATGTTTGCCACGCAAATGGGTTCGCTGATAGAAGCTGTGAATGTATTAGGATCGCTATTCTATGGTACGATACTGGGCATATTCCTTGTAGCCTTTTTTATGAAAAAAGTACAAGGTAAGGCCGTGTTCTATGCCGCTATCATAGCCGAAGTACTGATAGTAATTATCTACACAATGAATTTTGTTTCCTTCCTATGGCTGAATGTAATAGGTGCTGCACTGGTGATGTTGATAGCCTTATTAATGCCGAAGACTAAAACCGAATAATTGGTTTACTGCGGATAATACTCGCAACCTACTTTCTGGAATTCATAGCTGTATTCACCGTCTTCAGGAATATAAGGCTGCCCTTCATCGTTTACAGCAGTAGGCTTTTGTAACAAGGCTGTCTTGGTTACTTTGAATGATACCGGCACTTTAAAATATTTACTGTCATTGATAAAAGTCCAGTCGGCTGTTATGATGCCGTCTTTTATGGTACCTGCAAGCTGCCCGGCGGCGGGTTTCTCGCCAAAGGTTATATATTTCAGTTCTCCTGTTATTTTATCGCCGATTTGCACTATTCTTACGGCATTCACGTTCCTGTTGCCTTCGCCTTCTGTTAATACATAGCAGGTAGTATCCGGTGCTGGAGTTTTCTCTTTCTCTTTTGCCGCTTCTTCAAATATCGCATCGGCAAGTGTATCTTCAGCAACATAACTTGCAGCGAAGTCCTCTGTCGCTTTTGTTTTGTCGCCCTCAGTTGTTCCCGCATTGCAGGATGTAAATAACAGCACAGCCGGAATAAGCAGGTAATTCTTCATAATGCTAAAATAAGTATTTCGTAACACATGCAAACAACATAAATTCCTATGCTAACTCTCAGTTAATATTCATTTTCAGACATGGTTTAAATATTACATCTGCTGATTGTCGCATAATATTGCATAAGATTTCCTATTTTGACGATATAGTATGGCATTAAGTATTTTCTGGTTTTCGGTGTGTGTACTGGCAATTTTATATGCAGGCACCAAGCTCTCTTATTACGGCGACAAGCTGGCGGACATTATGGGATGGGGTAAAATGTGGATGGGCATGATCCTCATGGCGGGAGTAACCTCTCTACCCGAACTCGTAACAGGTGTCAGCTCTATACAAATGGTAGATTCGCCCAATATGGCTGTTGGTAATGTGATAGGTAGTTGCGCGTTCAATATCCTGATACTTTCATTGCTGGATGTTTCATTCCCTAAGCGCCCGCCTATTACATATGTGGCACGGACAGGTCATGTAATAGCAGCCGCATTTGGAATTGTATTGCTTTGTGTTGTGGCCTTTTCCATTATCAAGCCGGGTCTGTTCGGACATGTTGGCTGGTTAGGTGGAGATAGTGTTTTATTTATAATTATATACTTTTTTGCCATAAGAGCGGTGTACAATTATGAAAAGCGCCCTAAAGCAGGTGGAGAGATAGGTGAAGAAGAAAAAAAGGTGATAAACTATACTAAAACCTTCATTGTGAGCAGGTACATTTTCTTTGCAATAGTTGTAGTAGTAGCTGCCATGTTCCTGCCATATTATGGAAACGATGTAGCGGCGTATGCTGGTATCAGTGAAGGGTTCTTTGGTACGGTGTTCCTGGCGTTCTCAACCTCCTTGCCTGAAATAGTAGTAAGCATTATGGCTGTCCGCCAGCGCTCCAGTGATATGGCGGTGGGTAATGTCTTGGGAAGTAATGTCTTCAATATATTCATACTGGCAATAAACGATGTGGTATATACCAAAGGCCCGCTGATGGAAAATATAGACCCTGCACTGATGATACCCGCTATGGGTAGTATACTCATTACGACGATCGGTATCATAGGGCTGGTCTACAAAAGCAGGTTCAAGTGGGTGATGGCGGTAGATTCGTTTTTCATACTCGTGGTTTATATACTCATGATGCGCTTGATGTTAATGTCAGGATAGTTGCTTACTTTACTTGTAAAATCCCTTTTATGCACAGAATCTCCTATTTACTGGTCGCCCTGCTGATGTGCTCATTTGCTACTTCTGCAAAACAAGACTATGTAAAAAATTATCATCCATACATTAATAAGGCAGAAATAGCTATAGTAGAAGGGCACTATGAAATGGCCCTTGAGATATACAAGTCAGCATTTAAGAAGGTTAGCTATTGCATGGCAAAAGACGTTTTTAATGCTGCTGTTTGCGCGATAAAAACAGGCGACAACAGGCAGGCTTTTATCTATTGTGATAGTCTTATAGCGAAAGGTGTTACAAAGAGTTTTTTTGAAACGGATAAAGGGTTGGCGCCATTACGTAGTTCAAAACAATGGAGTGGCTTTATTAGATCGTACGGCCAAAAAAGAAAAGCAACATTTGTAAATGCTAAACATAAAGACATATTAGCCCGGCTTATAAGGCTGGAAGAAGCAGATAAACTCTTCAGGAGGAAAGAGGGAAGTTACCAAAAGTATGGAGATACAATAACAGCTATAGATTACCATAACGAGGATACGCTCATGATGATATGGGATATATATGGTTTCCCCGGAGAGTGGCTGGTAGGTACAGACAGTCCTCGTGCTGTGATTTCAGAACCTGATATTGTATTGTGGCATCATTGCCAGCTTACAGCTACAAAAGGTATGCGCAACCTGGCAAAAGAACTAAAGCAGGCTGTGAAAGATGGACAGGTCTATCCATTCCATTTCGGTGAGTTAATGTGCGGGCAGAATGACAGTAATTATAATCTTATGTCTTGTGGCCTGGTGGTTTTTAAGTTTGAAGAACAGGAAACCACATACCTGGTTGAAAGGTTATCGCCCGGGCAGGTAGGTGCAATAAACTTGTTAAGAATAGAAGCCGGACTCGAACGGTTTGAGGAATATTTCAGGAAAGCAGCTTTCGCATTCAAAGGTGGTGTGGCTGATGATTTTGCATTTCGCCACTACAAGCGTACAACTATGGTAAACTTGCCTACACAAAGGCATTTTGACGGATTACAGACCGTATACGACAAGCTGGCCGGGTATTCCTACTAATGATGAATGTCATGTTTTTTGCATGCAATGGTCATTGCCGGGCGTATGAACAACTGATAGATTTGCTGTAAATCATTAAGCTATGAACAGGATACTCGTAACAACAGATCTATCAACAAACTCAAAAGCTGGCTTGCGTTTTGCCATCAACCTGGCCAAACATAAGAAAGTGGAACTGGTCTTTTTATTTGTGCACCAGGTACTGCGTGCTTCTACATGGACGGATGCCAGATATGATTTTTACGTAAATGAGGACAAGGAAAATATCATGAACGAATTAACCTCGTTTGTGGCATCCGTATATAAAAGTATGCGTGTTAAGCCCGGTAAGCACAGATGCGAGGTGTACCACCAGTTTAATACCACTGCGGGTATCAAAGAGTTCGCGAAAGAACACCAGTGTGATTATATATGTATAGCTACCCGTGGTGCGGGAGCTGTGAAGCGCTTGTTCGGGACCAATACGGCAAAGCTCATTAAGGAGTCTGAAGTGCCGGTAATATGTGTGCCAAAGTCATACAGGACAAAGCCTGTCACAAAGTTGTTGTACGCATCTGATATGGCCGATTACGAAAGCGAGCTGGCTAAGGTGGTAGCATTTGCCAAGCCACTTAAAGCCAAGGTAGAACTGATGCATCTTTCATACCCGTACGAGATGGAAGACGACCGCAGGGTTACTGAAACAGACCTGAAGAAAAAGCTGCGTTATGATGTGGCCGTACACTACGAAACACGTGACATAGAGCTTTCTCTGCTGCAGGAACTGGAGCGTGCTGTAAAGAAAGCAAGGCCATCAATAATGGTCATGTTCACACAGCAGGACCGTTCTTTCTTCGATAGGATATTTCTGGGCAGCGCGGCAGAAGAGTTCTCTTTTGTTACTAACGTGCCATTGCTGGTGTTCAAGAAAGGATAGTGAGTTCATGGTTTTTAGGTTTTGGATTTTAGATGTTTGATATTGGATTTTGGAATTTGTGATTTGGAATTTTGGTTACAAATATTGTCCCGTATAACTCTCTTTTACGTCTTTTAATCCCATAGGTTTGCCGGAGTAGAGTATATGTCCACCGCCGACACCACCCTCCGGGCCTATGTCTATAATATGGTCTGCGCTTTTGATAACATCTGTATTGTGCTCAATAACTATGATGCTATGGCCTTGCTCTATCAGTGCGTCGAAAGAAGAGAGCAGCTTCTTGATGTCGTGGAAGTGCAGCCCGGTTGTGGGCTCGTCAAAGATGAAGAGTATCTTATCCTTGCTGTTGCCCTTGCCTAAGAACGAGGCCAGTTTAACACGTTGTGCCTCGCCACCACTCAGTGTATTACTGCTTTGCCCCAGCTTCACATAACCTAATCCCACATCGCTGAGGGGCTGCATGGCACGAACAATTTTATCTTCTCCCGCAAAGAATGCCAGTGCTTCGTCTACACTCATTTCCAGTACCTGGTACACGTTCTTCTCACGGAAAGTCACTTCCAGCACTTCGTCTTTGAAGCGCTTGCCCTTGCAGCTTTCGCACAGCAGGTGCACATCTGCCAGGAACTGCATTTCAACCACTACCTCACCATCACCTTTACAGGTATCGCAACGCCCACCGTCTGTATTGAAAGAGAAGTGCTTGTCTTTAAAGCCCCGCATTTTAGACAGCGGCTGCCTGGTGAACAGCTTCCTTATCTCGTCCCATGCTTTGATATAGGTCACGGGGTTGCTGCGCGACGACTTGCCAATCGGGTTCTGGTCTACCATTTCTACGTGGGTGATGCGGTCAACATCTCCACCAAGGTACCTGTGCAGCCCCGGCCTGTCCGTCCCTTCGCCTAAGTGTTTTTGCAGGGCAGGGTAGAGGGTTTGTTTTACCAATGTTGTTTTACCACTACCACTTACACCTGTTACCACGCACAATACATTCAACGGGAAGTCCGCATCCACATTCTTCAGGTTGTGTTGCCGGCAGCCTTCCAGCCTTATTGCACCTTTAGGTTTGCGCAATACTTTCGGTACTTCTATCTGCATAGTGCCGCCCAGGTATTTGCCTGTAAGGCTGTGCTCATTGGCTATGATCTCATCAAAATTTCCCTGCGCTACCACCTCGCCACCCAGGTGGCTGGCAAGCGGCCCCATATCTATGATGTGGTCTGCCTCGCGCATCATCAGTTCGTCGTGTTCTACCACCACTACCGTGTTGCCCAGGTCGCGCAGGTTCTTCAATACTTTTATCAATCGCTCCGTATCCCTGCTGTGCAGGCCAATACTCGGTTCGTCAAGTATATACAGCGAGTCGGTCAGGTTGCTGCCCAAAAATTTGGTCAGCTGTATCCTCTGGCTTTCACCACCGCTCAGCGTGTTGGCCAGGCGGTTGAGCGTTAAATATCCCAGGCCTACATCCAGTAATGTCTTCAGCCTTTGGTTGATCTCTATGAGTATCCTGTAGGCTATTTTACTATCGTGTTCGTTCAGTTCCAGCTGGTCGAACCATTCGCTCAGGTTAGTAGCCGGCAGGTGCATCAGGTCGGTGATGGTCGTGCCGTCCACCTTCACATAGCTTGCATCTTTCCTCAGCCTGCTGCCCTTGCATGTAGGGCAGGTAGTTCGCCCCCGGTAGCGCGCCTGCATCACACGGTATTGCACCTTGTACAGGTTCTGCTCCACCATTTTGAAGAAGTCGTTAATGCCGCTCACCTTGTCGTTGCCTTCCCACAGCAGGTCCAGCTCTTTCTGGTTCAGGTCGGCTATGGCTTTGTGTATGGGAAAGTCGTACTTCGTGGCCGACCGTACGAATGCGTGCTGCCACTCCGCCATCTTCTCGCCCCGCCAGCAGGCCACCGCACCCTCGTGTACGCTCAGGCTCTTGTCCGGTATCACCAGGTCTTCGTCTACCCCCAGCACCATACCAAAGCCCTCGCACTCGGGGCAGGCGCCATAAGGGTTGTTGAACGAGAACAGGTTGGGTGTGGGCTCTTCAAACACCATACCATCGGCCTCAAACCTGTTATTAAAAGTCTTTATCTCGTCGCCGTTCAGCTCCAGCAGGCATTCGCCCTCGCTTTCGTAAAAAGCAGTTTGAATACTATCGCCCAGGCGGTGTATATCATCCTCTTCAAATTCCTTGGTCACTATACGGTCTATCAGCAGGTAGTTGTTCTTCTTCGGCAGCTTGGAGGTGCCTTCTACCAGTTCTTCTATGCGGCAGGGTTTGCCCTCGTCTTTGGCATATATACGGGTGAACCCTTTCTGCATCAGTATGTTCAGCTCCTCCTCTACACTGCGGCCATAGTGCGTTACCAGCGGTACTATTATCTGTACCTTGATACCATGCTCCAGTGTTTTGAGGTAGTCCACCACATCAGTAACAGTGTCTTTCTTCACCTCCGTACCACTTACGGGCGAGTAGGTCCTTCCCGCACGGGCGAAGAGCAGGCGCAGGTAGTCGTATATCTCCGTCATGCTGCCCACGGTGCTGCGCGGGGTACGTGTGCTTACCTTCTGCTCTATGGCAATAGCCGGGCAAATGCCGTGTATAAAGTCAACCGCCGGCTTGTCCATACGCATGAGGAACTGGCGGGCGTAGGCGCTGAGGCTCTCCGCATAGCGGCGCTGCCCTTCGGCAAACAGGGTGTCTATGGTCAGGCTGCTCTTGCCGCTGCCCGAAACGCCCGTTACCACCACCAGCTTGTTGCGGGGGATGGCCACGTCCACGTTCTTCAGGTTGTGCATGCGCGCCCCTTTTATGAATATGGAGTCATTTGTATTGTCATCCTGATGCAAATCAGGACCTCGTCCTTTATCTCTCTTGGTTGCTTTCTTTGTCGCCATTGTATTGAAGGATAGCAAAAATAACGTTTTTAGGAGTGGAAAGGTTGAGGGAGGCGGATGTTTTGTGTACCGTCAAATTGTTGCAATTTGTTGCATTATTTTATGCTTCATCTACCCGGGATTGTTCCCTGAAACGCGGTTTTGTTCCCATTTTGTTTCCAAAATGTTCCGTTTTTCCTTTTTTGCTTCCTTTATAGTATGCTGAAAATCATTGCATTGGCAGGTTTTGTTTCCAAATGTTTCCTTTTTTAGTAAAAAATAAAAACATACTGACGGATATGAAAATACGACCGGTGTTTTAATAGTGATATGTCAAAGAACTGTATGTGACTAGCTGTATTTGTCAGCTATATTATAGTACTGCATGCACGACTTGCCTATTCTGTGCAGCTATAATTATTACAACCCCGCTATGCAGGACTTACATAATTGCGTTCGCAATTACTATAGCAAATATACGTAAAATTAATTATTTTTTTTCAAGTTTATTTTGCCTGGATCAGGATTGCCTGGATTTGCAGGAAAATGAGGATTTGTGAGTAATGTGGTGATCGGTCACAAGACCGACCATAGGGGAATTGATTCTTAAGAGTTGTAGGGGCGTTGCAAACGCCATGCCTTTTAATCCTCGTTGCAAACGAGGACTAGTGGGGTATGATTACTGTAACAAATATACGTAAAATTGATTATTTATTCAGTTTTAATTTGTGGTTGTCGGATTGTTACAGGTTGGGGCATTGATGTGACTATTTGTGTATACTCTCAACCACTGTCTAATGCCTCATCGTTTGTTCATTTCTTTTGCTTCTCCAAAAGAAACGAACCAAAGAAAAGGAGCCCCAAACCTTAAGCTTCAAAGGTTTGGGATGGTACCTTGATGCCTCCACAGTGCTACTGCGCTGCCAGAATGCGGTTCGCTGATGTTTTACATGTTTCTGTGTAATACAGGGTTACAGAGTTGCAAACTCCGGACGGCATAGGTTTTCCAATCAGGGGATTGACTGCCGTGAGGACGTAGTCGGGGACTACGCCCAACTAGGGGGTGTGATTAATTGATGGGCTATGATTGCATTGTGCTTTGAATTTATATGTTCAAGAATCATAGAATTCATTTAATCATTCCTTTCATAGTTCGAGACAAAAGGTGTGAGTGGATGTCATGGAGTTGCAAGCTCCGGACAGCGGGGACTACTACCAACATAGGGCGTTGCAAACGCCATGCCTTTAAATCCTCGTTACAAACGAGGACTAGTGTGGCTTATAGTTAGTCTGTATTTGGCACAAGTCGAAAAGACTTGCGCCAATGGTGTGAGTGGATGTCATGGAGTTGCAAGCTCCGGACAGCGGGGACTACGCCCAACATAGGGCGTTGCAAACGCCATGCCTTTTAATCCTCGTTACAAACAAGGACTAGTGGGGGTATTGGGTATGAGACTATTATAGTTTCAGGAATTTTGTGCTGATCTGTTCGTCGCCATCTGTATTGCGTATGTAATATATTCCATTGTTGAGTCCGGAAATATTTACGGGATTTACTCCTTTAGTAATGCTGAATGTTTTTACCATTATTCCTACAGCATTGTACACAGCTACATTTACTTTTGAATTACCCGTGTAGTTGAGGTTAATAATATTTGTTGCTGGGTTAGGGTACAGGCCGGTGATCATACTATTGTATCGATCATCATTAATAGATAAATATGCACCTGTGTCAACAACAGTGTAGGCACCCGCACTATTAATATTGTTCCTTTTTACGGCTTTCATATTACCCGTTGTTGTGGCTGCTGCATAAGGGTGTGTATCCCAACTGCCGGTAGCAAAATGTGATATGTAGCAAGCCCCTGCATTAAAGCCATTTACTTCCATCGTTACGGGCCATTGCGGCTCAATATTAACGTCAAAAACCTGGGTAGGAGCATCAACAAACCAGGTGGTTTTTACCAGGCTTTGTGTTGCTGACAGGTCATTTCCTGATGTGCCGTATTGCAATACAGATGCAGCGGTACTTACACTGATGTCACTGCTGTTGGCAGACAAATTGTTCCAGATAGTTATTGGTGAATATTCGTTTTCTGTACCAACAGGAAAAAACTTAGTTCCCGATGCGGGAATAGTTTGAACAAGCGTGCCACCGGTATTGGTTACTATATAACTGGTAGCAGATCCTCCAGTCAGGGTAGCATTGCCGGACAATGATATTTTGTTGCCATCTGCAAATATCTTGCCGTCTACGAGTTTCAGGCTGTTGCTGATAGCCATATCTGTAGCCAGGCGGAAAGTAGTATTTGTGTTTATGGTAAGATTGCTGATGCCGCCCGCGCCGATGCGTATAGTGCCGAAATAGGTGGCGAAGGTGTTCACAATGATATGAGAGGAAAGGGGGGCGATTAAAACACCTGTACCTCCGGTTGCGATACTTGAACTGTTCTCGAAGGTAATGGTTTTTCCGCCTGCACTAAATGTACCAGATGTAAGTGTCAGCCTACCGGGTATGGTCATGTTCTCCAGCGGGCTTACCGTATTTCCGCTGCCTACGGCAATTTCAATGTCTTTGAGGTAGTTAGTGTCCAAAACCGTCTGGTTGATGTTGTAACTTTTGGTCTCATAACGGAGGTTATATCCGTTGGAAACATCAACAGTGCCCAGGTCCAAACCAAGTGTTCCGCCCGAATAAACAACAGTGGCATTAATACCCGTTGTGATAGTTCCGTAAAAAAGTTTTGTGATGCCTGCCGTAAATCGTAGTTCCTTGTCGGCTTCAAGATTACCTCCATTGATAGCAATGTCGCCTACTGCCCACCTGTTTACGGTCATCCAACCGGTGAAGCTGAACGTGGTATTTGATGCTGTATAGATACTGTCTATGTTGATCCTGCCATTGCCACCCAGGATACCTGCCGAGATACTCACAAAATTTTTGGAAACAGAGCTGAGTGTACCTCCATAGTTTACCTGGAGATTTGAACCGGCGTCGTTCAGGTACAAATCAACATCTAATGTTACAGTAATGCCCGAGGGGATAATTATTTTATTGGTACCTAAAGGGGCTGGAGGTAATGCTCCGCCCGACCATGTTGCCGTGTTGCTGTAATTGCCGGAAGCTACAGCTGTATAGTCAGCCGCAAGTGCTGCTGTGTTGCAACAATAAACAGAAAGTATAAGCAACAGGGTCTTGAGTATTACAGGTTTCATTTTGCAAGTTTTTGTGAAAATATCAAATTGCTGATAAATGAAAAGAACTATTTTACTAAGTAGCATGTATGATCATGTAAATGTTGGGAATAGGAAAGAATGCTGCACTCTGGCACAGTCCTTGATGTTTCGTAGTTGTAAAAAATCCATATGAACCGCTTTTATATTACGCTCTTAAGCCTGTTAATATCATTGTCAACGAACGCACAAAGCAATAAAGGTTTCCGCATAGGTTTAAACCTGAGTTATACCATGTTTGGTGCCAGCAGTGATGATCTTGTAAACAATGCCATCGGGCTTGGTGGGGCACCGGGTTTCAGGATGTTGTTCTCCGGTGAGCATTTTGAGTTTTGCACCGGGTTGGATATTATGGCTTCGGGTACAAAGGCAGCAGTGAACAATACGGCAAACAAACCGATAAACCCACCTATGCAAAGCCACACACTAAATTTGTCAGGCCCTGCAACGCGTATTGTACCTGTATTTGCGTTTAATTATATACACAACAAGCCAAAAAATGAATATGTTTTTGCTGGTGTTTTTTCCGGCATAGGTATGGGTACATGGCGTGGAGACCAAATGTTTGCAGTTATGCCAGGGTTACAACTGGGCTATGTATTTACTCTTAGTAAAAAGTTAGGGCTTGAAGTTTCTGAAAACTGGCGAACGATGCGCCTTGATGATATTTATTACGAAGACAGTAGTGGCGGCGTGAATGTAGGCTATGCTCCCGTACGGTTTAATTATTTTATGACTACTGTCGGGCTTCGATTCAGATAACAGAAATGCAGATAAGCAGGTTGTAAAACTGATTACTTACAGCCACCGGTTTACAACCGGTGGCTGTGGCTATTTGATAACAGAGCGTTGAGAATCGGGATTATGAGGATTGTTCCAGTTCATTTAATTCCTGTGCTTTTCGCTCGTTGAATTTTGCGGTGAGTTCTTTGGCCCTGGTATCTGAGATTACTTTCCTCGCCATCGTAAATACCTCATTCTCCTCTTCCTCCATATGGTGCTCCAGCTCGTCTTTCAGTTCTTTGAATTTTTGTAGCCAATGTGGGTTTGACATGTCCATTTCTTCCAGCTCATCAAAAAGGTCGTTGGCCTCTTTATGCTCTGAAACGCTGTGACGCGCCTTTTCCTGCCCGTCGTTATCATTCATGAGCAATGAGTAGAAGCTCTGCTCTTCGGCATTAGCGTGACTTTTTACATCAGTGAGCAGTTCGTTAAAAAGACTTTTACGTTCTTCTGTATCGCCTGATGTTTCAGCCAGTTTGTTCAGTAGGTCGCGATGTTTTTCGTGGTCTTTCCTGATACGTTCGTAGATGTTCATATCCTTTTGTTTTTAGTGATTACAACAGGATAACACCTGCTTCTTGTCAATTGTTTACAGGCTATGTATAAAAAAAATCGATGCGTATCATAAAACAGGATCAAGATGACCCAGGCATATTCCGAAACGCGGGTCTGCCGATTGTATGTTGGTGGTGGTACTAAAAAAATGTTTAGCCTTTAAACCTTTTTTGTGCCGTTTGTGTTAAACAAAATATACACAATCAAATCTTACACTTATGGCACGCATGACGGTACAGCGACAAGCTGACAAGATCAACAATCTGAGGAAAGTACATATAATAGTAGATGGGGTAGACTTTGTGGCGTTGAACAATGGAGAGAAAAAAGTAATTAACCTGCCTCCCGGTGTACATGAGATAGAGGCAAAAATGAGTGTTTTCGGCAGCAGGAAAAAATTAGTAACACTGAGTGACAGCGGTGATTTTTCACTACAGGTGAAAAGCCATAAACACGCTGATTTTGCCAATGTAACTATGGCGTGCATAACACCAATATACCTGCTGGCGCTGATACCATATACAGGTGTTGTGCTGACGGCCGCTAGCGCACTACTATTGTATATGCTGTATATGATGGTCATAGGCAGGCACCGATACCTGGAAATAATAAAAGAATAAACACCACAGCGTTTTATCTCTCAATTATAAAAACGTTCAGCGTTTTTGGTGATGGTCCACCGGGGCGGATGAATGTTTAAAATGAAGTCTTGTTTTTACAGACTTCATTTTTTATACTCTAAACTCAATTGCTTTTACAAAGCACATGCCCCGCCATTACGTTTGGCACCTTCGTGCACCTTGTTGCATGTTTCCTGGGCATCGCTGCGGCTGTATGCTTTTATATTTGTTGTAGTAGTGCCTGCCTTACTGTATGGATACACACAGGTGCAGGTGTAGTTTCTTTCGCATGAAGACAAAGAAGTGGCTATCATGGCCGCAGCCATAACTATGATTGATCTTTTCATCGTTTTACAGTTTGTGAAGTAGCAAAATGCAAATAGCGTGCCAACGGGGAGCAGTATATTCAGAATTTAAAGATGTGCAGGATTCGCGAGCCTGATTGTACCGACGATTTAATCGTTGCAGGCAGTATTTTATTTATGCAAATTGCTGCGTAGTAGTTGATACAGGGCGCAATCATCTCAGATCAACTATAGGTTAATGGAGAAGATGTTTTGAGTTGTATTATACTGGCAGGTAGTCCTCACAGAGAAATATCCCGATTAGGTTTCAGGCCTATGCAAATGGCAAACAGGGCTAAACCTACACGATTGTTAATGCCAAATTTATCAAATATACTATCTCTATAGCTATGTATGGTCCTGACGCTTAAACACAGTTCTTTTGCCATGTCTTTATAATGCATGTCAGTAGCACAGAGACTCAGGAATTTCATCTCTTTGGTGGTGATATTGGGCGCAAATTCTTTTAATCTGCTCTTTGATATTGTATTGAATTTTTCGGATATGCCATGAAAGTACACACCTTTTTTAAGAGTAGTTGTAATAGCTGTGTAGATGTCAACCGGAGTGATGTCTTTAGTTATAAAACCGCAGGCACCATTGAATAACATCTTAATGATCACATAATCATCGTTGTACATGCTCATGCCCAGCACTTTTATGCCAGGCCACTTTTTATGTATGATCTCCATGGCTATATAGCCATTCATAATGGGCATACTAACATCAAGCAATATGACATCCGGAGACGTTGTACTTGCATTTAATTTGTCGATTAAGTCTTTTCCGTTTTTTGCGGTGAATAAAAACTCGAATACATCAGGATAGGTAGTCATTATCATGCTAATGAATCCGTCTCGCATAATTTGGTGATCATCAGCGATTGCTAATGTTATTGGTTGTAGTAATTGTCCCAAGTGTTTTCAGTAGTTTAATTATACTATGTACTTACAGGGTTTATTGGTGACGTTTAAACGAATATAGCCAATATTTTGGTTCTAAAATACCGTCAAAAGACCCAATTGAATTATTCATTTTCAGTCTTTTGACTGAAAGAATAATCAATTATTTGTTGAACCTTTATCCTTATAGTTTCAGGTACATACCAGATTATCTTTTCTTATCCATAAAAACAATTTAACTATGAAACAACAAAATGTATTTTTAAAGGTGGTAATCGTATTTATTGCCTTATGCTCCACATCGCTACATGCGTTTGCTCAGCCTTGTTCCAGTCCCATCAATCTGATCACTAACGGCAACTTCGCCAGTGGCTTTGCCGGGTTTACCTCCGGCCTTCCCGCATCAACCGGCAATTGTCAAATAGATACACGAAGTGTAGGGACATCTTTTGATAATGCATGTACGCTATTCCCTGCAACACCTAATGGCACTACTATGATGGCGGTAGATTTTCATAACTCTGCGGCTAATACCATGTTTTTACAACAGGCCATTTCCGGTGTTTCAGCAGGAACTACTTATACTGTCGGGTTTAGAGGTGCTTCTCGCTTTGCCTGGCATAATGTACCGATCAATGTTTTCTATAACGGAAACCTTATTGGTTCAATAACTATTAATACTGCCCAGGCATTTGGGAATTACTCATTTAACTGGATAGCTCCGGGCGGTGTAGCTACAAGTGGCAATGTTGCCTTCCGTATAGCTACTCAGGATATATCAAATGATTTTGCCATTACGGATGTTCAGTTTTCTTATTGTCCGTCAACTTCCTGGCGCAATATCTACCAAAATGATAAAGATCATAATCACTTTAGTGTAGTAGAACTTGAAAACGAAGACTTTATTGTCGGGGGTACACTATACGAGCAAGGTAACCTGATTAACACAACATTTGGTGTAAGACGTTTTGACAACCTTGGCAATCTTATTTGGCAGCAAGAATATTTCTTAAATGAAGCTTATGATGCACGTTGTTTTGATATTGCATTATCGGGCAGTGAAGATGAGCCGACAGTTGCTCTTACCGGTTATATTCAAGTTGAAGAATCTACTCCTCGCAGAACGTATGTAATGGTACTTGATGCCAACAACGGAAACCTGATCAACTATCACGAGTTTATAATAAATAACTATGAGCAGTCAACAGGTCTGGATATCCTGTATCTGGCAGAACAGAAATCTTACTATGTTGCCGGTTATCAAGCTGAAGATATATTAGACGTATCCGGTAATAAAATAGGTTATGTTATGTCTCTTGATCCTAACCTGAATGTCAATTGGGTAAATTATATTACATCACCTACGCAGACTACAGACCGTAACATGGCCAATAATCTTACTGATCTGAACGGCAGAGGTTTGTTTGTTACAGGCTCTGTAAATAATAATTCAAGTAGTGGTAATGTGTCTACACTCAAAGTATTAATGGATTATAGCGGAAATGTAATATGGGATCTGACGTCTGTTTCGACCAATAGTTATGAGTGCGGTGTTGATGCGGTATATGATGCTAATAATGATCAATTGTTTGTGTTAAGTAATAATTCTGTAGTTCATACTTTTGAATTACAACGCATAGATAATGCCAGTACCGTTGGTGCTAATATTGCTATGGCTGGTTCTAATAACCTTCTTAGCGTATTAAATAGCAATGTAGAAGGGTTCTCATTAGCATTTGATCCTAACTCTGATAACCTGATCGTAGCGGGTATGATACGTAGTATGCCGGGCGCTACAGTGAACACGCCTACATTCATTGCTAATGTTGACGTGAGTAGTTTCGCCGTGAATTGGCTGAGGTATGTCATGTCTAACAATGCAGGCTATCGCGATCATGATCATGATATGTTCCAGGCGTTTTACGGACAGCAGGCAATAATTAACTATCCTGATATTCTTGGTGTATTCCCGTCAAATTTTGTTATTCTTGGTTATGAGGGCATTGGTGGCTATAGCCTTTCTGTTACAAGAACAGATGCTAACGGTAATACACCTTCGTCAAAAGACTGTGAGGTTACAGTAGAGGCAGAACCTCTGCATATAGAGCCTGAACGTACAGAGGCTATTGTAAAAGAACAGTCTGCAGAGCACCAGGAGCTAAATGCCTATTATGAAGAGTTGATGTATAAGAAATATGTTGATTGTGAGCCTTTAGGGTTTGAGAGTAAAAGCAAACCGACAGGAATAGCTCAAACTACTTCGGCTGACGGCTTCATAGTTTACCCTAACCCTGCGTCATCAAACATGCAAATAGGTATGCCTGAATCAGGCAAAACTATGGATGTAACCATACATTTAATAGATGCCCTTGGCAGAACGGTGATTGAACATAACGATGTTTATGCTTCAGGAGCGGTAGCACAGTTTAATGTTGCTGATTTGCCGGAAGGCGTATATTTCTTATCGGTAAGATCAGGTGATCATACAGCACAAAAAACTGTTGTGATAAAACACTAGATATTATTGACATAAGGCGTAAGTAAAAGGAGGGTGGCTACAAGCCACTCTCCTTTTTTATATTGTGCGGTATTGCCATAGAGTGCCTACGCATAAGCAAGCAGACATTCTGCCAATAGGCAGAATGAGTATTAAATCATTCGTTGTTGGGGTCTGATGCTATGTTGTGTTCCTGTTCACCCCAGTGCTTCAGAAAAGGGAGGTCATTGATTGTAGCGTCGCGTAGTGTGATGCTGGTTTGTGTTGTCATTATGAAAAGTAGTACTAAAGGTAAGCTATTGATTATTCTTTCTGTTCCGGTAGTGTCTTGGTGATCGTTAGTGCCAGGCTGTGGGTGTGAAGCCGGTAGTTAATGCCACGCATACGCCAAGATATTTCAGCTGTGACATTATTTTTATAAACAAATAGGTAAGATGCGCAATCAGAATGGGTTCTTAATTCCCGGAAGCAGGCGACTATTTCATTTTTGATAGCATCTGCGCTAAGGTCGTTAATGTTGAATTGACGGGCTGTAATAATTGTATCAATGCATTGTTCAGGTGGGCATACCATATAAAAAGTGTCTGTAGTATTGTTACTGAGATAATGATGGTATTCTATTTCCTGCAAGCCTGCAGAGTCTACATGTTTACTTGTTATTGTAGTTGTGAGGTCATTTATAGTATATACCGTAAATGAATCTTTTTTGTTGATGTTATACCATGTTCTTGTCGTCTCAATGTCGCCACTTTTTTCAAATTTTGTTGACTCATAAACAATATTATCATCGGAGTTGTAAACTATTTTGCGTGTGGAGAATAAACTATTGTTCTTATAAAACCGGGCTACTGTGGTATTAGCTGCCCGGTCTTTGATAATAATGCCATTATATGCGTTTGAGTCGAGTGTAACTACATCATATTTATGCCTGCAAAAGAAAGAGATATTACTGTCTGCTGTGGTGTAGACTGTATCTCTGCTGCTAAAGAATATTCTCAGGTTTTCCGGGCTTACTTCGCTTGTCTTGAAATCAAAATATATGTCATACTGCAACTGCTCATATTTTGCAGTATGTTGCCTGCCGTTGGCAAAAAATATCATTTGGCCAAAGCATTGTACTGGCAGTATAGCTATTATAAACACCAGGAACTTCACATAGTAAAGTTAAGCTATTGCAGGTTGGGATACAGGTCCTCGTACTTTGAGGAAAAATGTCGTTTGTATATTTCTTTTGAATTTACCTTGCCGTCAGTGCCTATGGTGTAATGTGTAAGGGTTGAGTCTCCTTCGTATATTTCGATGTCAGCATCAAGTGAATCAAAACCAGCCATTTCTGACTCAACAGCCAATTGTTCAAAAGTTGTTTTGTTGATAAACTTACCATTTGAAGTAAACATCCATCCTCCGTCGCCACAAGAAGCACTCAGCATGAAGTTGTCTATCTTTTTACCGTTCTTGTCAAAAATGCAATAGGTCAAAACATCACAGTAGCTGCCTTCGTCCTGCGACAATAATGTAAACTCGATAAAATTTGTATCCCTGTTTTGCCATGAGTACAGGTACTCCCTGTCATATCCGGTGCCAATTGTAGGCTTTTCTATATTCTGCCACACCAATTTGTATGTAGTGCTATCCAGCTCGTTATAATTACCGGGGCGTGTTTCCCAGTCGAAAGTATCAATGTCGAAATCAGTAAGATCGTGGTATTTAAACTGCTCCTCCAGATCGTATAATGACATAGGCTTTTCAGTAATTATCTCCTCCGTTGGTTCCTCCTCAACAGGGTTACAGCTTATGGCAAAGGGGAATAAAAGTATAAATAAGATGTTCGTTTTCATTTGTAATGTTTTAGTTTAATACACGCTATTGTAATAAACTACTTACTGAATAAATACTCTTGTTGTGTTGATTGTATGCTCATCACATACTCTTACAATATATACACCGGGTGGGATATCTTGGTTAATATGAACAGTGTTTTTATTCGAGTTTGCTCTAAAGTCTGTATGTTCTATTATTTGTCCTAAATTGTTGATGATGGATATATGATATGTATTGTCCGGTACAAAGTTGCCTGCCAGTGTTATTTTGTTGTATGAATGTGAGGCACTGAACTTCAAATATTCACCGTGATATTTTTCAACGCTCGTACTGTTTAGTTGCCGTTCAGTCTCCAGCATAAGACTACCCGGATATCTACCATCAACCAATGAACTCTTTGCAAGTAAATATGTTGTGTGAACAGTGTCATACCATTTGTAGGTGATAGAGTGATATGTATAACTGTTGATGCCGGTATTAACGGTGTCTGTAAGTTCTTCTTCTATTTTTACCCTTAATACATTATTAAATGTGCCTGTTGGTAAAATTAGTGTGCCATAAGCGTCAGCGATAATAGTAGTTCGTCCGTTGCCAATACCTTTGCGTGCAAAGGAGTCAATAGTTGTATCTAAATAAGTAATGTTGTGTCTCGTTCTTATCCTGCCGTTGTAAAATATGTCCGGAGTAGGGTACTTCTGCCTTTTAAAAGCTACATCATATGTATACAATGAGTCAACTTTATGATATAAATTTAAAGTATCAGTAGTATTGAGGTAAAAGTATAACTGATGAATGTTTGCATCAGGATAGGTTGTATCTGAATAAGCAAGATTTATAGCAAGGGTAGTGAATGTAGTGTATTGCATGTTTGAGTAGTCCCATGTAACATTGGGTCCACTGTTGCCGGGGTTAAGATTTGCATCACAACCATGGTGGGTAAATACTGTGTTTGGTTGATATTTTTCACACTTGATCAGTGTTGGTTGTGCAAGGCAAAGCGTTGCCTGCATAAGCAGAAGGGTTGAAAGGATCGCCAGTTTCATTTTCTTATTAATTTGAACCTAATGTACGTATATTATTTAAATGCGATTATGTTATAAATATGAATGTAAGTCAGTCTATCCCGCTTTTTTCCTTAATGTATGAGGTAGGCTGTTTGCCCGGGCGCAATACGCGCAGCATTTGCAGTATGACAGATAGCATGATGAGTGCCATGCCAATATAAAACCATTTGTGCAGCATTTCATACTCATGGTAAATAACAAATGCCAGCAGGATACCGTATACAGGTTCCAGGTTGACGCTTAAAGATGAGGTGAAGGCACTGATGTGTTTCAGCGCGTTGAATGCAAGCGATTGTGCCCATACGGTACAACAAAGGCTGAGTATGACCAGCCATAGCCAGTCCATATTTGTGGGCACGAGACTTACGGACTCGCCTGAGAAGAGCAGGATGAAGGGTAGCAGTACGGATAGTAATAGCCACCCCGAGCCCATTTCGTAAAACACCATAGTGCGTACAGGATAACTGCTGGCTATTTTTTTATTCAGCACGGTAAATACTGCTGCAAGTATAGCTGCTACCAGTCCTGATAAAACACCCCATGCGTAAATCTGTTGAGATTGATAGATGAGGTAAACGCCGGCAATGCCCAGCAGGCCGATGAGCAATTCGCCTGTGTTATGTTTGCTGTTGTTTACAAAAGGGTCGAACAGGGAAGTGAAGATACCGGCGGTAGACATACATATGAGTGCGATGGATACGTTGGCCAGTTTAATAGCCCCGAAAAAGGCTACCCAGTGCAGCGCCATCAGGCAGCCAATGCCTATAAGTCTGCCCAGGTCTTTTTTAGGTATGGGCACCCATTCTTTGCGGTAGTACACTATGACCATCATAAATGCGGCTGTCAGCAGCATGCGGTACCATACGGTAGCAATAGCGTCAAGGGTGATCTCCTGCCCCAGTACACCCGTAAACCCCCATAAAAAGACGGCCAGGTGCATTTGTATCAACGCTTTTTTCATATTTACAGATAGTCGTAAGGGCAAACTTAACGCAAAAAACTACCCTTAATGAAAAATATTTACAGAACTTTACGGCCACGGTTTTACATAAAACCAATTAGTTATAACTTTATTCGCTAAAGCACAGAGGATTAAATAATAAATTTTTCTATTAGTTTGATGAACAATAGCTATACTGACCTCGTAAAACAGACTTTCGATTTTCCGCAAGACGGTTTTGAAGTTGTTGATAATTACCTGCAGTTTAATGGTGTAGACATTAAGAAGCTGATCGACAAGTACGGAACGCCCTTTAAGCTGACGTACCTGCCTAAAATAGGTGAACAGATAGCCACGGCTAAAAAACTGTTCAACGATGCGATAAAAAAGACCAGGTATGAGGGTAAGTATTATTATTGCTATTGCACCAAGAGTTCGCACTTCTCATTTATGGTAGAGGAGACACTGAAGCACAATGTGCATTTAGAGACGTCTTTTACTTACGATATTGAGATCATCAAGCAACTATACAAGCGCAGGAAAATAACCAAGGATACATTCATTGTTTGCAATGGTTATAAAACCAAAGCATATACCCGCAATATAGCCCGCCTGATAAATGACGGATTTAAGAATGTGGTTCCGATACTGGATAATAAGGAAGAGTTTGATGACTACACACGCCTGATACGTACTAAAGATCCTGTGAATATCGGTATCAGGCTGGCGACGGAAGAAGAACCAACTTTTGACTTTTATACTTCTCGCCTGGGCATACAGAAAAAAGACGTACTGGAGTTTTATGTAGATAAGATAAAAGGCAATGAAAGGTTTCAGCTGAAGATGCTGCACTTTTTCATGAACAAGGGCATAAAGGACGATATCTACTATTGGAGTGAGCTGAACAAGGTGCTGAACCTGTACTGCCAGTTGAAAAAGATCTGCCCTGAGCTGGACAGTATCAACCTTGGTGGTGGTTTCCCTATCAAACACTCACTTGGTTTTGACTATGACTATAAGTACATGGTCAACCAGATAGTGGCGAACATCAAAAAGGTGTGCAAGCGCAACAAGGTGGATATGCCGGATATTTATACGGAGTTTGGATCGTACACAGTAGGAGAGAGTGGTGCCGTGATATACAGCACGCTGGGTGAAAAGATGCAGAACGATCGCGAGATATGGTATATGATAGACAGCTCTTTTATCACTACACTACCTGACACATGGGGTATAGGTGAGAAGTTCCTGCTGCTGCCTATTAATAAATGGGATAACGAATACCAGGAGGTACACCTCGGAGGCCTTACCTGCGACAGCCACGACTTTTATACTTCTGAAGAACATATCAACGCCGTGTTCCTGCCCAAAACGGATAAGGAAAAAGGGGCGGAGCCTTTATATATGGGTTTCTTTCACACCGGGGCCTACCAGGATCAACTGGCGGGGTACGGAGGTATCAAGCATTGTATGATACCATCGCCCAAGCACGTAGTGGTAGAGAAGGATAAGAACGGCAATCTTGTGGATTGGCTGTACGCCAAAGAGCAATCGGCACAGAGCATGTTGAAACTACTGGGATATACGAGGTAGGTTTAGTCGTGAGTCGTAAGTGATAAGTCGTGAGTAATCCCGTTGTTACTTATTTTTAGTTGTTTTCTTTTTGCCACGTTTGGTTACTTCGCGTAGCATATTGTTTTCTACCCGCCAGTAGCCATATACTTTAGTTTCTGTGTATTTACGGATGTTGATGCCTATCTTCTCGGCTATATACCAGCACATTTCGTACCCGAAGTCTTTGTTCTCCGTATTTACATCGGCGTAAGAGATATTATCCATATGTTTCAGGATAATGCTGCGAATGGTGGCTACCGTAGGTTGTTTTTTTGCGGAGTACTGCCTGATGAGTTCGGTACAGCAATCTTCTACCAGGTTGGAAATGAGTAGTTTGACCTCATCAGGTGTATCGTCAACTCCGGGGATTATTTTATGGAAATTATGGTATTTATCTATCCACCTTATTTTGCGCAGTTGCTCAATGATCTCTTCCAGCTCTTTTTTTGTTTTCTTACTCACGCACCGGCATTATTGAATAGAGTACCTGCCGTTGAGCAGACCCAATTTAAACAAAACAAGAATGATGACTTCCTTAGCTAAAAGGAACAAACGCTGGAAATAGGGGAAGCCCGGTGGGAATGGTGCGGGAATTACCGTGGCCTCTGCAAGCTCACGGGAAAAGAACTGCTTTGCCCTGAGTGTATGGAAGCTGGAGGTAACGACTATGGCCTTCTTATATCCTTTTTCTTTCATGATATTATGCACCATCCTGGCATTTTCATAAGTGTTGCGGGCGTTCGACTCCACATAGATGTCTTCAGCGGGTATGCCATTTTTTATACAATACACAGCCATTACTTCAGACTCTACAAACTGGTTGTCTACCGCGGCACCTGTCAGGATGATCTTACCGGCAGTGCCGTTTGTGTACAGCTCAATTGCTTTATCCAGCCTGGCCTTAAGAATAGGGCTTGGATTGCCTTCACTGTCTGCGGGGTAGCCCAATACAATTAATATCGTATCCTGTGGATGCATGAACGATCAAAATTAACCCATTTATTGATTTTAGGAAAAGGCAACCATTTATCTATAACGCAAAATTCAAATGTGTATATTGATATTTAAAATTATTTTTCAGAATCCATTTTTGGTCTCATATTTGCGGATATGGATTATTAATTACACAGTAGTTAGTTTACTGTTATTATATAGTTACAGATAGTTGTTTAATTATCAATAACGAGTCATACATATTCGGGATATAAATGATACGAAACTTAATTATTGAAATTGCACCTGCTCTTATTCTGGTATTAATAATTGTATTCTCAGTTATTAAAGTGTCTATTATCTCCGTGAAAATGAATAAGAATTATTTTTCTCTTTTTCTTAATTCGTTCTGGTTCTACAACCGTGTTACTGTCAGGAATACCTTTCATGAACAGCTGAAGCAATTTTACAAGCAGAGCAACAAGATAAACACGATATTTTATATACTGATAGCCGCAGTGCTGGTGGTATATTTCCTGATGAAGGCTATTTAGTTCGCTATCCCGAACCTCTTCACTGACAACCTTTTCAACTTATCGCTTGTTGTACGAGTTATTTCTGGGTTTCAATCTAAGTTTTTCGTACATTTGCGCAATTTGTTTTTTTTATGTCTGCACAACAAGAATTTGCACCCGCTTACCTGCTGTTAGAAGATGGAACAATGCTGAAAGGCAAGGCTTTTGGCGCTAAAGGTACCAGTGGCGGGGAGATATGTTTTAATACAGGAATGACCGGCTACCAGGAGGTGTTCACAGACCCTTCTTACTCAGGCCAGGTATTGATAATGAACTCTGTATACATAGGTAATTACGGAGTGAAGGATGAGGATACCGAGAGCTCTTCTGTAAAGATCAAAGCACTTATCTGCAAGAATATATCATCAAGGTATAGCCGTATGACAGCTGATGAGGGCCTGGAGGAGTACCTGGTGAAGAATAATATTGTTGCCATTCATGATATAGACACAAGGGCACTGGTGCAACACATCAGGAGCAAAGGTGCTATGAACTGTATAGTAAGTACGGAAATTACTGACCCTGAAGCGCTTAAGGCTGAACTGGATAAAATACCTTCAATGGAAGGCCTGGAACTGTCATCTACTATCTCTACCAAAGAGCCTTATTTCTATGGTAGCGAGGACAGTAAAGTGAAAATAGCAGTGCTGGATTACGGAGTAAAGCGCAACATCCTGCAATGTATGGCAGACAGGGGAGCGTATATGAAAGTGTTCCCTGCTAAAACCAATTACTCAGAAGTGATGTCTTTCAGCCCTGACGGGATATTTATTTCAAACGGCCCCGGCGATCCCGCTACAATGGATTATGCTGTTGAAATGGTGAAAGAAGCATTAGAGAATGATAAGCCACTGTTTGGTATATGCCTTGGGCACCAGATACTGGCACGTGCAAATGATATACCTACTTTCAAAATGCACCACGGGCACAGGGGGCTGAACCATCCTGTAATGAACCTGCAGACGGGCAGGTCTGAAATAACAACACAAAACCACGGTTTTGGAGTTGTAGCTGACGCCGCCAAGAACTCTGACAAGGTAGAGGTAACACACGTGAACCTGAATGATGATTCCATAGAGGGTATCAGGGTCAAGGGTAAATCAGCTTTCTCGGTGCAATACCACCCGGAAAGTACACCGGGCCCGCACGATTCGCGTTACCTGTTTGACGACTTTTTAAGTATGGTCAAAGAGCGCATGTAGTATCTACTACGTTGTAGATTATTTTACAGCTAAAAAGCACATGTTCATGAAAAACGAGAAAATACTTATCATAGGAGCCTGTGGACAGATAGGCGTTGAGCTTACCCTGGCGTTGCGCACTATATACGGAGCGTCGAATGTCATAGCCACGGACATAAGGGATGAACATGTGTTACTGTCAGGCAGCGGCCCGTACCAGGTGCTGGATGCCATGGACGGGCAAGCCATTACAGAAACTATAAAGAAACATTCCATTACCCAGGTTTACCTGCTGGCGGCACTACTTTCCGCTACGGGTGAAAAAGCCCCTAAAAAGGCCTGGGATATTAATATGCAAAGCCTGCTGCAACTGCTGGATATAGCAGTTGAGCAGAAGTTGAATAAAGTGTACTGGCCAAGTTCTATCGCCATATTCGGGTCTACTACACCAAAGCAGGAAACAGCGCAGAAAACGATAGTAGAGCCTGAAACGGTCTACGGTATCAGTAAGTATGCAGGTGAGCTATGGTGCCAGTATTACCACAAAAGGTGGGGACTGGATGTAAGGAGCCTGAGGTACCCGGGGCTTATCAGCTGGAAATCTGAGCCGGGTGGGGGAACTACTGATTATGCGGTAGACATCTTTTACGAAGCACTGAAGCATAATAAATATACTTCATTCCTGCAGGAGGATACCTACCTGCCTATGATGTATATGGACGACGCTATAAGGGGGACAATAGAACTAATGGAAGCACCTGCTGAACAAGTGAAAAGCCGTCTGGGTTATAATTTCTCAGCCATGAGTTTTTCTCCCAAAGAGTTGGCAGCCGTTATCGCAGCTAAAATGCCGGGCTTTGAAATTGACTACGCACCTGATTTCCGCCAGCAAATAGCCAACGGATGGCCGCAAAGCATAGATGACAGCGCAGCCAGGAATGACTGGGGCTGGAAGCATGCTTTTGACGTAGAGCGCATGAGCGAGGCTATGCTGGCTAACCTGAAGGAGAAGTTGCAACTTGTTTAGCCTTAGATACTTACGTTTTGTTATTCCATAGTTAATCAGCCTTTGGTTTATGCTGTTTTTAGTAGTAAGGATGCATATTTGTACCCGGATACTGAAAACTACATTAGATTGAAATCGGAAAGACAGAAAAAAATAGAGAAGCACGCCAACGTGCTGAAAAGAGAGAAGATACGCAGACGGATCGCATTGACTATTTCAGCGATCGTTATTACTATTCCAATTTTCCTCAAGTATAAATACGGCGGTTAATTCTTGCTATATTTGATATCCATTGAAGTATCATGGGTAAACAAGTATTAGTGGTATTAAGCGGGGCCGGTATCAGTGCCGAAAGCGGGCTGAAAACCTTCAGGGACAGTGATGGCCTGTGGGAGGGACATAATGTTCATGATGTGGCTACACCCGAGGCGTGGCACAGAGACCCCGCACTGGTGCAGGACTTCTACAATATGAGGCGCCGCAACGTGAAAGACGCAGTGCCTAACGCGGCACACAAAGTATTGGCCGAACTGGAAGAACATTACGATGTACATATAGTTACCCAAAACATAGACGACCTGCATGAGCGTGCCGGTTCTACCAATGTACTGCATCTGCATGGCGAGATATTCAAAATGCGTAGTGAGCGGAATGAAAACCTTATTTATCCGGTAAGGGATGATATTGCGATGGGTGATCTTGCGGAAGACGGGGGGCAATTAAGGCCGCATATAGTATGGTTCGGAGAGCCTGTGTATATGATAGAGCATGCCATACCCGTAATGCAGATGGCCGATGTGTTCGTACTTATCGGTACCTCGCTGGCTGTATATCCCGCAGCTGGGTTGGTAGATTATGTACGCCCTAATGTAAAGAAGTATGTGCTGGACAAGTCTATACCACCTGTACGCAATTATCAGAATGTAGTGCCTATAGAAATGCCGGCAACACGTGGTGTTGTGGCATTGAAAGATATACTGGCAGGTAATTAATTGCCCAGGCTGAACAAGCTGTCAACAAACTCGGCCTTGTTGAACAGTTGCAGGTCCTGCATACGCTCACCAACACCTATGTATTTTACAGGTATCTTAAACTGGTTGGCAATAGCCAGTACCACACCGCCTTTAGCAGTACCGTCCAGCTTGGTGATGGCAAGTGCCGTTACATCAGTAGCCGCTGTAAATTGCTTTGCCTGTTCCAGTGCGTTTTGCCCTGTACTACCGTCCAGTACAAGTATTACCTCGTGCGGAGCACCGGGTATCTTCTTGCCTATTACACGGCGTATCTTACTCAGCTCTTCCATCAGGCCCGCTTTGTTGTGTAAACGACCGGCAGTATCTATCAGTACGATGTCTGAATTACGGGCAATGGCGCTTTCTACCGTGTCAAAAGCAACTGAGCTTGGGTCGCTGCCCATTTCTTTTTTTACTATGGGCACTCCTGTGCGCTCGCTCCAGATGGTCAGCTGATCAACAGCAGCGGCACGGAAAGTATCAGCAGCACCCAGCAGTACGGCTTTATTGTTCTTAGTATAGTTATATGCCAGCTTACCTATAGTGGTTGTTTTACCAACACCGTTCACGCCCACTACCAATACCACATATGGCTTTTTATCAGCAGGCAGGTTAAAGCCTTCATGATCATGCCCCGGAGAGTTTTCCAGTATATGCATCATTTCTTCCTGCAGGATATCATTCAGCTGCTGTGTGCCAACGTATTTGTCTTTCTTAACTCTTGCCTCAATGCGCTCAATAATGGCAACGGTGGTATCTATACCCACATCGGCACTCACCAATGCGTTTTCCAGGTCGTCCAGCACCTCTTCATCAACGGTGTCTTTACCTGCAATGGCCTTGGTGATCTTGGAGAAGAAACTGGTCTTGGTTTTTTCCAGCCCCTGGTCTAAAGCATCTTTTTGCTCTTGTTGTTCTTTGTTACGCTTAAATAACTTATCGAAAATACCCATTGGTAAACGGTTTTTGTAAAGGGTAAACTAATCAGCTGGCTGCGAAATTACATTTTCCTGCGTTATGATTATGGTAAAAATAATAGGGGTGGATATTCACCCACCCCTTTATATAAATACTTATTGTATTATTTACCCAGTTTCGCCTGCAGGTTCTTGTCCAGTGCGTCCAGGAATTGCTCAGTGTACACATAGTGCTCACCCGCATTTACCTTATTGCCGTGGATACATACCGCCAGGTCTTTGGTCATAATACCGCTTTCCACTGTTTCTATACAAACAGCTTCCAGTGCATGTGTAAAGTCTATCAGCTCCTGGTTGTTGTCCAGTTTGCCCCTGAAAGCCAGTCCCCTTGTCCATGCGAATATGGATGCTATCGGGTTGGTAGAGGTTGGTTTGCCTTCCTGGTGCATACGGTAGTGCCTTGTTACGGTACCGTGTGCCGCTTCTGCCTCCATAGTGCTGCCGTCAGGCGTTACCAGTGTAGAGGTCATCAGACCGAGAGAACCAAACCCCTGTGCTACAGTATCGCTCTGCACGTCACCATCGTAGTTCTTACAAGCCCATACAAAGTTGCCATTCCATTTCAGTGCGCTGGCCACCATGTCGTCTATCAGGCGGTGCTCGTAGGTCAGGCCTTCTTTATCGTAGTCCGCTTTGAACTCGTTCTGGTATACTTCCTCGAATATATCTTTAAAACGTCCATCGTATTGTTTCAGGATGGTGTTTTTGGTAGACATATACAAAGGCCATTTCTTCTGCAATGCCATGTTGAAACAAGAGCGTGCAAAACCACGGATAGACTCATCTGTATTATACATAGCCAGTGCTACGCCATCGCCCTGGAAGTTGTACACTTCATGCTCAATATTTTCTCCGTCCTCACTCTCAAATTTGATAGTGAGTTTACCTTTTCCTTTCACGAGGAAGTCCGTTGCACGGTACTGGTCGCCGAAGGCATGACGGCCAATGCAAATAGGTGCTGTCCAGTTAGGTACAAGACGTGGTATATTATCAATTACGATCGGCTCGCGGAAAACCGTACCATCCAGTATGTTCCTGATGGTTCCGTTAGGGCTTCTCCACATTTTCTTTAGGCCAAACTCTTTTACACGTGCTTCATCAGGAGTAATGGTAGCGCATTTGATACCAACGCCATATTGTTTGATAGCGTTGGCCGCGTCTACAGTAACCTGGTCATCAGTAGCGTCCCTGTGCTCCACGCCAAGGTCATAATACTTTATATCTACATCTATATACGGAAGTATCAGTTTGTCTTTAATAAACTTCCATATGATTCGTGTCATCTCGTCACCGTCAAGCTCTACTACGGGGTTGGCTACTTTTATTTTACTCATAAGTTGAATGTGTTATTTGCAGGGGCTAAAATTAAGAAAAGCTGGGCGTATATACATGTATTAAAAAAAATAGCCCCGCATTTGCGGGGCTATTATATGATTCAGTTTTGAATGTTACTTGTTAACAGTAAACCTCCTGAAGTCTTTGTTACCATCGGCATTGATATATATGATATATACACCCGGAGTAACGTTTGCGTCCATATTGATCTTATGGTTCAGTTTGCCACCTCTTATTTTGTCGTTGGCATTGTAAACGCTTTGTCCCAGTGCGTTAACCACTTTTATCTCAACATCTGCATTGCTGTTGAAGTTGTAGTCACCTTTGATAGTGAACGTACCTGAGTTCGGGTTAGGATACACGTTCAGGTAGTCGAAGATGTCTTTCACTTCGCTTACAGATGTAGTTACGTACCTGCTGAGTGCCGGTACTTCGCTTGGTTTAGGACAGTCAGCACTACTTGTCATTTCTACGTGTATCACATCGCTGTTCACCAGGTCGTCAGCAGTGTAAGAACTGTTGGTAGCACCATTGATAGCGGTGAAGTTTTTGAACCACTGGTATGCAGGGTTCGCACCACCGTTAGACGGAGTAGCAGTGAAGGTGTAAGTATTACCTCCGCTGTATGATACCTGAACATTTACACTTGGTACCACTTCAGGAGTAACGTCAAACTTGATCTCGTTACTTGTATCAGGGAAGACACAAACTGCGGTACTGAAGAACTTACAACTGATAACATCATTGTGGTTCAGTGTTGAGATCCTCAGTTTACCACCTACTTCGCCCGGTATGTCAACACCATTCCTCATCCACTGCAGGGTAGGGTTGGTACCACCTATCTGGAAGCTCGAGTAGATCAGCACTTCTGAATGTTGACATATAACACTGTCAGGAGTTACTGATATTGAGATACCTGAGCCACGTGTCGGGTTAACAATCATTGGCAGCGCATTACTTGTACCTATTGCAGGTGCCAGGCACTTCAGGCTACTGGTCAGCTGGCAGGTAACCACATCTCCGTTCTGCAGGGCAGTAGTGGTAAACGTAGTTGAGTTAGTACCAACATTCTGGCCATTGATACGCCATTGGTATGATGGACTTGAACCGCCATTCTGTATACTGTCTACAAGGAATGTAGCAGGCCTTCCTGTACATGCACTGTCACCCAATACAGAGCTGATGAATATTTTAGGCTCAACATACTGCGTTACAAATATTGTTTGTTGTGCGCTGAATACAGTTTTAGGTGATGGACAAGCAAGGCTTGACGTCAATCTTACCTGTACATAATCGTGGTCGTTGTAAGAACCATATGTATATGTACTACCTGTACCTACCACAACATTGTTTTTTGTCCATTGGAATGATGGACTGCTACCTCCGTTTACAGCAACTGCGGTCAGCGTTGTAGACTGGCCCTGGCAAAGGTCTGTATTACCGGTAATGGTAACAGAAGGTGCCTGCAGTTGGTTCACGTTCAGAGTAGCAACGCTTGTTGTAGCCTGTGGCGAGCAAGTACCACTCACTACGCAACGGTATTGGTATCCGTTCATTGCGTACAGTGCCATTGCAACACGTAATTGAGCAGTAGTAGCACCGCTGTAAGTAGCGTTGTTTGAAATGTTCACCCAGGCAGATCCTGTATTCAGTTGCCATTGGTAAGATATGTTGGTACCAGTTGCAGCAGCAACGAAGTCTACATATTGTGTGCTGTCACAAACGGTAACGCTTGAAGGGTTGGACGTGATCGTCGGCCTTGCGTGTACGGTCAGGTTCAGTGTATTGGTAGAAGCTGTGTTACATGTACCGGTAACAATACAGTGGTATGAATTAGTAACGGTAGTAGTTGGTGCTGTCATACCTGTAATGTTCAACGTACTGGTAGTAGCACCTGAGTATACGCCACCATTGTTTATCTGTACGTATGCAGTACCGTTATACCTGTACCACTTATATGATAAACCTGTACCGGTAGCACCTACGGTATAGCTTGCGTTATCGCCGCTGCATATAGTTATGCTGCTTGTTGGCTGGCTGGTAATGACAACAGGAGTATTTACTGTCAGTATTGCGCTGCCTGAAGTAATAACCGGTGCGCAGTATCCTGAAATAGAACACCTGTACCTGTAGCCGTTAACTGAAGTTGGCGCATTGGTAACGGTCAGCACTTTAGAAGTAGCGCCTGAATAGATACCACCGTTAGCAACATTGCTCCATGAGCTGCCGCCATTGGTACTTACCTGCCATTGGAAGTTCAGTAAACTTCCTGTAGCGTTTGTCGCAAAGGCAGCGCTTTGTCCCTGGCAGATGGTTACGTTTGTTGGGCTGTAGTCAAGCACAGGTGAAGTACGTACTTCCAATGAAGCGGTATTTGTAGTCGTAGCCGGTACACAACCGGTGTACAATTCGCAACGATAATAGCGGATGTTAAGACTGGCGTCAACGTTGGTTAACGTAAGTGTTGGTGTTGTTGCACCGGAATATACACCACCATTTGAGACATTCAACCATGTGGTGCCATTTGCAGAGTACTGCCACTGGTAAGCAATTGTTGAAGAACTGGTTGCCACACAACTGAATGTTGTATTGTCGCCTACACACAGAATTTTGTTTGTTGGCTGTGTAGTAACAACAGGAGAAGTTGCCACGCTCAGTGTAGCAGCAGCAGAAGTTGCGCTGTTACCGCAAGTATTGGTTGCAACGCACCTGTACATATTGCCGTTCAGTGTCAGCGATGTACTGGTAAATGTCAGTGTATTGGTTGTAGCTCCTGAATAGAAAGCTGAGTTGCTCACATTGCTCCATGAACCTCCGCTGTTTGTGCTAACCTGCCATTGGTATGATAATGTGAAACCGGTAGCAGTGATATTCATGCTGCTGGTAGTACCGCTACATGCTGTAAGGCTTGTAGGGTCTTTTGTGATGGCTGCATTAGCACCGATGAACAATGTAGCGAAAGTACTGATAGCTGTAGGAGAGCATGTACCACTCACCAGGCACCTGTATTTATTGTTGTGCATACCCACAGTAGCACCTGTTATGGTTAATGCTGACGAGGTAGCGCCACTATAAACGCCGGTGTTTGTAATGTTGTTCCAGGTAGAACCTGAATTAACCTGCCATTGATATGCAATTGCAGTACCTGATGCTGTTACTGTAAATGTTGTATTAGCACCTGTACAGATCGTTACGTCTCCTGATTGTGCAGATATTGAAGGTACGCTCAATACACTCAGCGTTGCTGCGGAAGTGGTCACTACACAAGGGTTGCTGATCACACAACGATATTGGTAGTTGTTCATGCCTGTAGAAATATTGGTAATTACCAGGTTCGGACTTGTGACGCTGGCATAGTTGGTGCCGGTGCTAAGGTTGCTCCATCCGCTACCTGTATTTATCTGCCATTGGTACGATAAGTTAGTTCCTGTTACAGATGTTGTAAACGTTGCTACACCATTAGGGCATCCATTCTGATTGGTTGGCGATGCTGCAATTACAGGAGGATTGTAAAAACTTAAAGTTGCAGCATTGGATGTTACATTATTGCTACAGTCGTTAGTAGCTACGCAACGGTATTGATATCCTGCCATTGTGTTAGGAGCGCCTGTCAGGGTTAATGTAGCTGTGGTAGCACCACTGTATACACCGGTATTGGTTACATTGCTCCATCCGCTGCCGGTGTTTACCTGCCATTGGTAACTGGCTGTGAGTGCGGTAGCACCTGCTGCAGCCGCAACGGTAAATGAAGTATTACCTCCCGGGCACATCGTCACGTTTGACGGTTGTGTAGATATGGTAATAGCAGGGCAAACAAGGTTCACTTCATAATCCTCTGTTTCACCATAGCTGAATGTAGTACATGCTTCAGTGGCTGAAACTCCGCTACTTCCCCAGCGTACCCTTACCCTCATGGCTGTGCTGCCTGTTAACGCCGTAGGGGGTATTGCAATAGAGTTGGTAATAGCGCCAGCAGAAGTTCTTGTGCCGATGTAGGTAAATTCAGAAGTCTCAAAGGTACCACTGTGATTATAGTCTATCCATACTCCTACATGTTCTGTTCCGCCGCTACCTACAGATACTGAAATACTGTTGGTAGAACCAATGTTAAGTGTAGGTGCTGTAACAGAGCCTATATAACTGATATAGGCAGGGCTGCCGCCTACACAACCTGAAGAGTTGTTTAAAGAACCTAATGTTACATTAGATATATTGTCGCCGAAAGTACAACCGCTGGTATTTGCTGCAGCACAATAACAAGCGAAAAATGATGTAGTAACTAACAGAGAGTTTGATGTACCTGTATTACCGCTACATGTTACCTGGCACCTGTAATATGTATTTGATGAAACGGTTGGTGAATAAGTAGATGATGTGCCACCGCTGCTCACATTGGTCCATGTAGTACCGTTGCTTGATGATTGCCACTGGTATGTTACACCTGTGCCCGAAGTAGCATTTTGCAATGATAAGTTAACTGTACTACCGCTACATACCGGGTTTGCAGATGCAATAGTATTGCCCGGGCTTGGGGTGCCACTACAAGGTGTAGCGCCTACCAGCGTTACATTATAATCTTCTACCTCACCGTAGGTGTAGCTCGCACATGCATCTGTTAATGTTGTAGAAGCATAGCGGCACATAGTTCTCATTCTTACAGTACCAGCAGTTGCAGTGGTTGGGATGGTTATGGTTCCACTTGATGATTGTCCTGTTGAAGGCGAAATATATAGCCGCTCACTGGTTTCGTAAATATTATTGGCATTTAAATCTATAAAGATCGCAAAACCTTGTGCATATGACGATGTTCCATATGTTGCGGAGAAAGAATAGGTCGAGCCTATATTCAGACTTCGCGAAGTACTGAAAAAGCCATATCCTGACGAACTACATCCGCTATTTCCCGACGTGGCAATAGAATTTAAGGTGAAAGATCTTATCTGGTCACCATAAGAACAGTTATGGCTGGGAGTAGATGATGTAGAACATTGAGCAAATGCTTTTTGTCCTAACAAAGTCATCAACATTAACAAAAATGTAATGGAAATTTGTTTCATAAATAGTTGTTTTATTATAATGTGCTAACATTAACGTATAGCACGTCACTTTCGTCAATAAAAGTAATATGTTAAATTATTTAAAAAATGCCCGCAAAGCAAATTTTAGAGGGATTTAATTAATTACATGTTAATTATTTGTATGTTTTGTTGTCTCGCACCCTTTCATTAGTATCTTGAATGCTGACATTGAATAATAGTTGTTCTGTTTGTTTCATGGTCTCAATTATACTGCTCCGGTATCCGGCAAAATAGTTTTCCCAGCCATTCTCAATATTATTATTCATTAAAATGGCATTCCATTGTATCTTTTTGTTTTTGTCAACAATGAAATTGCGTGCAGCACTGGCCATACAAACCAGGTAGTTTGAGTTCAATAGCTCAATAACGCCGCCACCTCCAGGCGTAAAAGAAGGAGCCAGGCTGTCAATGTCACAAGTAAATTCCCATAATTTCGTGATAGTGTCTGTTTTGTTTACAGGCTCTTTAAATAATACTATTGAAGATATTTTTGTGTAATCTGTGTCACTTGTTGCTGAACCCGGGTTGTTATTGTTAAATAAATACATATTCCCCTCCCGGTTGGTTTTGCAAGCATGTTGCCCGTAAAATAAACCGGAGCCATAAATTTGTTCGTTTGCATGGTAAGGCTCGCCATATGCAGCCAGCACCTCTTTCGTAGCATAGTTTATTTTTACAACCCGGTTTATATTTCTGAAACTCAGGTAAATAGCATTTTGATCGCTATCATAATATATGCTGTTCATATGCGCGTGTGTTCTCTGTGTGCCGTTTTTTAACGGGTTGAAAAAAGCATCATCAGAGAAGTAATTATCAGATACCCACTGCCAGACAGTTTTTCCTGATGTGTCATATTCTATAACTGTATCATAAAGTGTTTTAATAAAAGTTTTGCCATTTTTTTTGGTGATATCGTCATTAGCCAAACGGCCGGGCTTGATGCCGTCTTCGATAATTTTTGTAACATCCCTTAATACTGTTTTTGTACCTGCTACTATGTAGTTCCCATTGTCTAACCTGGTGAATTCATGGTGGTATCTTTCTGTGGAATCTCCACTTACTAGGCCATTATCCGGAGCTTTCCAGATGATATTTGCGTTGTAGTCTATTTCATAGGCATTGCGTTCAGTAAGGAAAGTTATCGTGTTAAATGGGGTTGTCTTTAAGTCACGTATGCTGCTGTGTTCATTAAACTCATTTTCTATATCAGGCAGGAACCATAATGCATTGCCATTCAGGTCATACAATGTCCGGGATGCATCAATGAATACAAGCATATCTTTATTTTCAACCTTATTGTCTATGATTTTCAACTTATATTTAGTTGTATCAACAAATGGACTTTTTCCTGTTAAGAACATCCATGGACCCTCTGTTGCTGATACAGTACTGTTTATATAATAGTTAACGCTCCAGCTATATGTTTTGCCAAATTCCGGTACTATACCTACCATCTGGTGCGCAGCTGATTTTTTTTTGAAAATGGGTTTATATACTGTGGTTCCGGTATCAGTTATGATCATTTCAGTTACCTCAAATTCATAACCTGTAACACCTTCTTTTTCCGGCACTGAAAAACCAACCAGTCTGTAGTTCAATACCGATCTGTTGGCCGGCTGTACTTGTGCATGTGCAGCAATGTAGTTGGATGCGACTATAAGCAGTGTCAAAAAAGCAACTCGTATCATTAGTGGGTAATTATATCTTTTGTGTTAAGTAATAGTAATCAATAAAGGGTTATAAAGATAATATTTACAGGAGTTTATGGAGTGCTACCCGGTGATTTTTAATAACAGAACAGCCCTATATAATATTTGCAAGGCCGTTCTTCAAAAAGTATTTCAAGAATAATCTAACTCAGCTCCCAGTCCACTATCTCGTTAGACCATTCCTCGCGGTAGGGGGTAGATACCTGTATATAATTATCAGTGTAACCGTTCATCATGCCTTTCTTGTCAGTATGTTCAAACAGTACTTTGCGGGTTTGCCTCACGTGTTGTTGTGTGAAGTACTGCATCTTCTGGTAAGAGAGGTTGCGCAGTATTTTATTACGTTCCTGCCTTACAGGTACCGGCACTACGGGCTCTATATCTATGGCCAGTGTATTGGCGCGCTCAGAGTAGGTAAATACGTGCAGGTATGAAATATCCAGGCCGTGTAAAAAGTCAAAGGTCTCTTTAAAGTCCTCGTCGCTTTCTGAAGGGAAACCAACGATCACATCTACGCCAATGCAGCAGTGTGGCATCAGTTTTTTTATGAGTGCTACACGGTCGGCATACAGCTCCTTTTGATAACGGCGGCGCATTTCGCCTAAAATTCTCCTGCTGCCACTTTGCAATGGTATATGGAAGTGCGGCATAAACTTGCGGGATGCTGCCACGAACTCTATTATCTCGTTGCTCAGCAAATTAGGTTCGATAGAGGATATACGGAAACGCTCAATGCCTTCCACTTTATCCAGTTCCTGTATCAGTTCGTAAAATGATTCCTCGCGCTTCTTTCCTCCTGTATCGCCCTTGCCAAAATCGCCCAGGTTAATACCTGTAAGCACTATCTCCTTAGTGCCGGTTTGCGCCAGTTCGCGCGCATTGGCCAGTACACCTTCTATGCTATCGCTGCGGCTGTGGCCGCGTGCCAGTGGTATAGTACAGAAGCTGCAATTATAGTCACAGCCATCCTGCACTTTCAGGAAAACACGTGTGCGATCGTTAATGGAGTAGGAACTATGAAACCCTTCAACGGTCTCTATATCACAGGAGTACACCTCAGCTTTTGCTTTGCTCTTGGTAAGCTGGTTCAGGTGTTGCCCCAGGTTGAACTTTTCTGCTGCCCCAAGTACCAGGTCTACACCTTCTATCTCTGCTATTTCCTGCGGTTTCAGCTGGGCGTAGCAGCCGGTTATCACTACCATTGCTTCCGGTGCGCGGCGCTGTATACGGCGCACTATCTGGCGGCACTCTTTATCTGCATTGTCAGTAACCGAACAGGTGTTGATGACATATACATCTGCCTCTTCATCAAAGGCCTTTTTCTCAAACCCTTCAGTTTCCATCATCCTGCTCAGGGTAGATGTTTCAGAAAAGTTGAGCTTACAACCCAATGTATGAAATGCTATGGAGCGGTTTTGCTGCATGGGCGGCAAAATTAGGGATAATTTAGTTGATTTGAATATCAGTGATCTATATACGTTGATAATAAAAATCCCCGCTTCGTGAATAGAAGCGGGGATCTGCTTTAATATGGGTAATTGCTATAGCTTGGTAAATTTCAGCGACCTTACAGGTTGGTCGTCATTATCCAGTACCGTAATAAAATATACATCCGGGCTCAGTTTGCCCAGTTTTATTTCGGTTGTAGTACCTGTGGTATTCAGGTTGCCTACACTTATTGTCTTTCCTGTTTTGTCGGTTAGTGTGTATTTAGACAGGTGTTCGTTTAGTCCCTGTTCAATTTTCACTAACACCTGCTCGCCTTTTGCAGGGTTGGGGAAGATGGTAATGCTGTTCTCCTGCATTATATCATTGATGCCTGCTGCAGGCTCTACATATAGTATTGCAACGTTGCTGATGTCTGGCGCGCTGCCGCAGTTACCGGTTCCTTTTACCTCGCAGCGGAACTCGAATTCATTCTGTACATGCGATACGTTCTGTACACGCAGGTAATTTGTTTTTACACCGTCATATATGCCGTTGTTATTAATATTGGCGAAGTTTCCTCCTTTCGCACTTACCTGCCATTGGTATTTCACACCTACACCTGCGGCATCTATCTTGAATACTCCTGTGTTGCCGGGTTTCAGGTATTGATCCACAGGGTGGGTAATAACTGCAGGTATCGGGTTAACGGTCATAGTGATCGGTGCTGTGGTCACACTACCGCAAACGCCTTCGAATATGCAGCGTATCCTGGCTCCGTTAAGTGTATCAGACAGGTTGTAACCATATATTGTGTCTTTGTTCTGCAGGAATGGAAGGCCCGTGATGTCTATATAATCACCAATGGTCTTATTGTATATCTGCCACCTGCCTGAGGTAATTACATCGTCAGCTTTGAAGAATATTTTTGTATTGAGTCCTTCACAGGCTGTATCTGCATATGGCTGGCTCACCAGTTTTACATCCGGGTGCTGTACCAGCATGGTGGTGTCTGATGGGTTTTTAATAGTAGAGCCGCAGCTTGGTGTAACCAGGCAGCGGTATTTAGCGCCTATAAGGTTGGACGGAATGTTGTTCATAGATAATGTAGCGTTGTTTACACCGCTGTAAACAGCATCGTTTGTAAGGTTGACAAATGAAGAACCTGACAATACCTGCCACTGATAACCAACCCCATTGGTCGCGTCAACAGTTATAGAACCTTTGCCGTTTACGCAAACTTCGGTAGTGGTGCCGATCTTTTTAGCAAATGAAGTAGAGCATGCCGCTACTATCACAAAGCCATAATCTTCGCACTCACCGTAGTATGCACTACCACAGGGTTGTGGCGCTGATGAATACTGGTAGGTAGAACGTACACGCAAGCGTGAGTTGCCCGGTGTTGCAGTAATAGGAATAGTAAAACTGCCGGTTACTGATGAACCGTAGCCCAGGTTGCCTGAATAAACTTCCTCTCCGGCATCGGTAAAGTCACCGTCGATGTTAAAGTCGACCCAGATGCGCATGGTCTGTGCATAGTATGGCGTATTCACTAATGTAAAGTTTACCGTGTTGCCTTGTATGCCGGTGTGTATCCTTGTATTAAAGTAGGTATAACTTGTACTTGTATTACTACAGCCTGTATTATTGCTGGTGATGTTCGTGCTTCCGCCTGTTGTTGAAAACGAGTTGATGTACAGGTAATACCAGCTACATGGGTAGTAAAATGTTGGCGTGCAATATTGTGCTTTTGAGTTGTTGCTGTTTAATAAGCATGCTATCACAAGCATGGACAGCAGGGAAGATTTTCGTATAATGTTTTTCATATTTTAAGGTCATTTTAATTTAAATTTAATAAAACTTCCTTAAAGTGAAATAATTTTTTATCTATATCATTTGAATATGAACTTTTCCAGGTCTTTTCTGGATATGAAAGTCACCCTGTATTGCCCCAAAGGATACCAGTTATTGTTGTTGTCGCCGTTTTGGGGCAGCACGTTCCATTTTATTTTTTTATCCGGACTCACAATAAATATCCTGCTGGCCGATCCCATACTGACGAGTATGCAATTGTCAGGCAAAAGTTCTACACTACCGCCCGCACCGCCGTGTGCCTCTGCAAAGGTGTCTATGTCGCAAGCAAATTCCCATACTTTCTTCAGCCCGCCTTTACTGCTGTCTTCTTCTAAAATGGTTACCTGCGAAACGGCTTTCATTCGTTCAGGACCTGATTGCAGCAACATGGGGTTAGAGTTGTTGTTGAATAAATATAAGCGTCCGTCTGCCTCTTTACGAATGCAGTGCTGGCCGTAAAAAAGTCTTTTGTCACTCAGGGTAGAGTCATCAGTCCAGATGTCACCATACCTGTTAAGTATTTTACCTGAAGGGTAGGCGACTTTTACAATCTCATTAGTATTCCTGAAGCTCATGTATATCACTTTGTTCTTCTCGTCAAAGTCAAAGGCGTTCAGGTGCATATCTGTATTGAAACCGTTTAATACACGTTTTCTGAAAAAATCATCATCTGTAAAATGGTCGGTCGACTTCCAGTACCAAACCACTTCCTTTTTACTGTTGTATTCTATCAGGTTGCCGGCTGTTATTTTTTTATAGTAGTGCCCGTCACGCAGCTCCAGGTGGTCTTTGGTTACGGTTTCGGGTTTTATTTTTACCCAGTCAGGTACTCGCCTCATTACATACTCAAGCGATGCCACCATGTAGTTACCGTTGTCCAGTTTTGTAAACTCGTGGTGGTAGTATTCCATGGTATCTCCGTTTACCTTGCCGTCGTTCGGCGCCTTCCAGAGTAGCTTGCCGTTATAATTCATTTCAAAAGCGCCGAAGTTGGTAGTTGCTGTAAATGTGTTGTCTTTAGTTGGTTTCAGGTCTCTCATCTGCAGGTTCTTGTCCTTTACCAGCGCAATATCCGGCAGGTACCATACAGGGTTGCCTTTCAGGTCGTATATCACGGAAATGAAATCGAGTATTACATACATGTCGTCGTAGTCTGTTGCACTGTCAATGATCTTGAGGCGAAACTGGTTGGTGTCGATAGTAGGATATTTGCCTGTTCTGAAATGGTAGTATGGTGATCTTTGCTTTGCTTTGTTCTTGTCATTAAGATAGCTTACGCGCCATGCATATCCTTTATCAAATTCCGGAAGCATAACAATTGTCCTGTTGGTTGCAGATATTTTAGAGATAATATCTTTTGTAACAACTTCACCACTTTCAGATACGTTGTACTCTGCTATTTCAAACAGGTATGCCGATGCTTTCGGGTCTTCCGGAGCGGTAATACCGGTAAGCCTGTAATTCACAACATCCCCCTCTCCGGGAAATACCTGGGCAAAACCTGTATTGAGTAATAAAATTGTACCTGCTGCAATAAGTGAGTATATGGCCAAACGCATAGGTCTGATGATTTGTATTGAAATGAAAATTAGATTAAAAAAGTAAAAATAGTATATGCTTCCACTCTTTATTTAAGTGTAAAATGAGTTGTGCTGGTCACCAAGGCAGTATTCCGGCACATTAATATTTAGTGTAATTCCTGCAGCGGTAAAATATATATTGCGATATTTCACCTATTTTTGAGGCTGATACATTTATATATATGAAGAAAACTATCGTTGTAGCCCTTGGCATATGCGCACTGGCGTCTTGTAAAAAAATAATCGACCTGGCTAATATTGATTTCACTGTTCCTGTTTCTAAAACTATTGCGGTTGACGGACTGGAAGGAAATCCTGTTATTCCCGGTGGTACCGGGATAAGGGCTTCTATGCCAACAGTGGCTGTAGAAACAAAATCTGAAGAATATATCAGGAACTACAATACCAGTTCAGAGCTAATTACTTCAGTGGTTTTCAGTAAGTTAAAGATAGATGTGAACGAACCTTCTTCCCAGAACCTGGATATGGCTGACTCTATCTGGCTGTATGTTTCAGCAAGCGGCCTGCCTGAGGTACTGGCTTCTCATTACTATGGTATACCTAAAGGCATTCGTACATTAGAACTCTCTACTTCAGAACAGAATATCAAGGACTATTTCCTGCAGGATTCAATGTATTTCAGGGTAGAGGGACGCTTCTATAAAGCGCCGGATTCAGCATCCGTATTCACTTTTACCAGCCAATTCGATGTTACGGCCAATCCGCTGAAGCAATAACACGGCTCCGGATTAAATAATTGTTACAGGGAAAAAAAGAAGCCCTTTTTTGTTATTAAGTTGTTAATGTTAACTATATTTACAACTCCAAGGGGCATTCTACGCCCGCACATATACTTTTTAAGAGAGAAAAAGCCGGGTAAGGATTTTACCGGATAAGAAATTTATTGTGTAATACATAAAACTTATTGTATGTATATAAGGGTATTTATTCTCTCTACGCTACTCGTCACTTTAAGCGTTACCAGTTGCCAGAAGATCGGCGACATTTTCGATGTCACATTTACTGTGCCTTACGACAATTCATTGTTCATTACAGGTATTCCGGGAGATCCCCATGTCCCTTCAACAGGCTTGAAGGAGTCGCTCGGGTTGATCAAGATACCGACCAACTCTGCCGAGATACTGGAAGACAACAAAACAGCCATCAACCTGGTGAAAAGTGTTAAGGCGTCTGAGTTGGCTGTAGACCTGTTGCTGCCATTGTACCAGGATGTTAGTATGGCGGATTCTATATGGCTGTACGTGTCGGCTGATGGTGTGCCTGAACAACTGGCTGCCTACAACTACAACATCCCTGACACAGGTAAGAGGTTGGAACTGACTCCTACGGATATCGATGTAATGGATGTATTCATTTCAGACACAATGGTATTCCGTATCGAAGGTTTCTTTGTGAAGGATGTGGCTTACAACTCTAAGATAAAGTTCGACATGAAACTTAAAGTGAAAGCCAGCCTGTTTGGCAACAACTAAGCAGCCATTCAGTCAGTTTATTATATTTAGTCCTGAAATAAATTCAGTTGATTATCAACGGATAAGACAATTTGTCTTATCCGTTTTTGTTTTTGTGCCATAAATACCTGTGTACTGTTTTGGAACAGTTTTTAGGGTGTATCAGGTGAAGGAGAAAACAAAAAATCATGAATCTGAACAACTTTACGATCAAGGCACAGGAGATACTGCAACAGGCGCAGCAACTGGCATATAATAGCCAGAATGCGAACATAGAAACAGCGCATATGCTGCAGGCTCTGATAGACGATAAGGACGGGCCTATACCATACCTGCTAAAGAAGAACGCGGTAAATATGGGCCACATAGAAACAAAGCTGAAAGAGCAGATAGAAAAGCTGCCTAAAATTACTACGGGTGAGCCGGCACAGTCTGTTAGCCGAGAGGTGAACAATTTGATACTGAAAGCAGGCAGCATCATCAAACAATTTGGTGATGAGTTTGTAACGCAGGAACACCTGATGATCGGTATACTACAGGTGAATGACGGTGTAGCAAAACTACTTAAAGATGCAGGTCTGACTGAAAAAGGACTGACCGCTGCGATTAAAGAACTGCGCAAGGGTAGTACTGTAGATTCACAAACAGCAGGGCAGCAATATAATTCGCTGGACCGTTATGCAAAGAACCTGAATGAACTGGCACGCTCCGGTAAACTCGACCCTGTAATTGGTCGTGATGAGGAGATACGCCGTACGCTGCATATACTTTCTCGCAGGAGCAAGAACAACCCCATTCTGGTAGGTGAGCCCGGCGTGGGTAAAACGGCTATTATTGAGGGACTGGCGCACCGTATCATAAATGGTGATGTGCCCGACAACCTGAAGTCGAAAATTATTTACGCGCTGGACATGGGGGCGCTCATGGCGGGTGCAAAATACCGCGGTGAGTTTGAAGAAAGATTGAAAGCGGTTATCAAAGAAGTAACAGAGAGCGATGGCAACATTATCATGTTTATAGACGAGATACACACGCTGATAGGTGCGGGCGCAATGGAAGGTGCCATGGATGCGGCCAACATATTGAAGCCTGCATTGGCAAGAGGTGAACTTCGTGCCATAGGAGCAACAACGCTGAATGAATACCAGAAATACTTTGAAAAAGATAAAGCGCTGGAGCGTCGTTTCCAGAAGGTGTTTGTAGACGAGCCGAGTGTTGATGATGCGATCAGTATCCTGCGTGGATTGAAAGAGCGTTACGAGCACCACCACCAGGTACGTATAAAAGATGAGGCTATTATTGCTGCGGTAGAATTGTCTAACCGCTACGTAACAGACCGCTTTCTGCCGGACAAAGCTATCGACCTGATAGACGAGAGCGCGGCAAAACTGAAACTGGAACTCAACTCGATGCCGGAAGAACTGGATGAACTGGAGCGCCGTATCCGCCAGCTGGAGATAGAGCGTGAGGCGATAAAAAGAGAAAAAGATGAATCGAAATTAAAGGCATTGAACCAGGAAATATCACTGCTGAATGTAGAGCGTGATACATTGAAAGCTAAATGGCTGGAAGAGAAAGAAATAGTCGAAAAGATAAATACAGCTAAAGGCGCGATAGAAGACCTGAAGCTGGAAGCTGAGCAGGCAGAACGTGAAGGCGATTATGGTAAAGTAGCAGAGATACGTTACGGTAAAGTGCAGAAGGAAGAAGCCATTGTAGCTGAATACAGCAAGCAACTGGATGAGATGGGCACAGAGCGCAAACGCCTGCTGAAAGAGGAAGTGGATGCTGAAGATATTGCGGAGAATGTGGCAAAGGCGACAGGTATACCTGTGCAGCGTATGTTGCAGAGTGAGCGTGAAAAACTTCTGCATCTTGAAGATGAGCTGCACAAGCGTGTAGTTGGGCAGGACGAAGCGATTGAAGCTGTGGCAGATGCAATACGCAGAGGTAGGGCCGGTCTTCAGGATCCCCGCCGCCCGATTGGTTCATTCATCTTCCTGGGTATGACGGGTGTAGGTAAAACAGAGCTGGCCAAAGCACTGGCGGAGGTGATGTTTGATGATGACAGCATGATGACCCGTATCGATATGAGTGAGTACCAGGAAAAACACAGCGTAAGCCGTTTGGTAGGTGCCCCTCCGGGATATGTTGGTTATGACGAAGGTGGACAACTAACGGAAGCAGTTCGTCGCAAGCCATACTCTGTCGTGCTGCTCGATGAGATTGAAAAAGCACACCCTGATACATTCAACGTATTGCTGCAGGTGCTGGATGATGGTCGCCTCACCGATAACAAGGGCAGGGTAGTGAACTTTAAGAACACGGTCGTTATCATGACCAGCAACACGGGTAGCCATATCATACAAGAGAACTTTGCTGATATTGCAGGTAAGGATATGGATGCGGTGGTTGACGCTACCAAAGAACAGGTGATGGAAGAACTGAAGCACAATATGCGCCCTGAATTCCTGAACAGGGTAGACGATATAATCATGTTCCGCCCGCTGATGAAAGATGATATCAGGAACATCATCAAAATACAACTGGAAGGACTGCAAAAGCAGCTGAAGCAACAGGATATAGACCTGAAGTTCTCAGACTATGCGCTGGACTACCTGAGCGAACGTGGCTTCGATCCGCAATACGGTGCAAGGCCATTGAAAAGGGTGATACAAAAAGACATCATCAACCTGCTGAGTAAGAAGATAATTGCCGGAGAAGTAGATAAGAACAAGCCCGTGATGATAGATGTGTTTGATGGTGTGGTAGTAATACGCAACAATGGCAACGAAGTAGAAGCATAATTAAAAGTTGGTTTTTCATAGATAGGTTTAGTTTATGCCCCCGCTGTTTTCAGCGGGGGCTTTTTGTTTCAGGAGCCGTCGGTGGTTAAGTATGTATAATAATAACCTGTGGTTTTGCTATATGTTGAACCATAACCCGCAATGTTCGTATTTTAGCCGGAGTAATGATATACAAGAGTAATAATAGTGAGTTCCTGCAGTTGGAGTGTATCAACAGCACAAATTGCTTCCATTTAAAAGAAACTATTGACGACGGCCTCACACTGGTATGGTTTGAAGATGATACAACCGTGCTGAATATTGACAATGCGGACTATGCTTTCAAGGCGAACCAGGTGGTATGTTTTACTGAGTTTCATAAAGTAGCTGTAAAGCACATAGGCAAAGCAAGGCTGATAAAGTTTAACAGGCAGTTTTACTGTATTGTGGACCATGATATAGAAGTAGGTTGTAAAGGCATACTTTTTTTCGGCGCAACAACACTGCCTGTCATCGATATTCCCGCCGATGAATATGAGAAATTCATTGCGCTCTGGAAGGTGTTCAATAACGAGATGGAATCGAAAGACGAGCTGCAACTATCTATGTTACAGATGTTGCTGAAGCGTTTCCTGATACTGTGCACCCGCCTGTACAAACGCCAGCAGCCACAGGCAGATGTTACTACTATCGATGTGGTGCGTGAGTTCAACTATTTGGTTGAGAAGCATTATAAAACCAAACATACCGTGGCAGAATACGCCGGGCTGCTGAATAAATCTCCTAAAACGGTAGCTAATATTTTTACCAAATGGGGCAGTAAAACCCCCTTGCAATATATACAGGACAGGAAAATGCTGGAAGCAAAACGTTTGCTGGTGTACACTGATAAACCGGTAAAGGAAATTGCGGATGAGCTGGGTTTTATAGACATACAGACCTTCAGCCGTTTTTTTAAACGGCAGCAACAGCTCAGCCCCACCGATTATAAAGAATTGCACACAAAGGGAAAAATTGCCAAATCATCAGGAAAGTCTACCTAACAATACCCCTTTAGCCGGGCGCATCTTTGCATTATCAATTTTAAACGTAAACAATTTAAAAATTCAGAAGATGCAAAATTTCACAGTTCCAACAAGAGACCAGGTGTCTGAAAATAACCAGGCAATTTTTGATAACCTGAAAAACACTTTAGGCTTTGTGCCCAACCTCTACGCTTTTTTTGCGCACAACGAAACCGCGCTGGGCGATTACCTCGCCTTCCAGAACAGGAAGTCAACTTTGCGCGCTAAAGAAAGAGAAGTAGTGAACCTTGTTGTAAGCCAGGCTAACGGTTGTCGCTATTGCCAGTCTGCGCATACTGTATTGGGTAAGATGAATGGTTTTACAGAAGAACAGGTGTTAGAGATACGCGGTGGTTCAGCAAGTTTTGATGCTAAGCTGGATGCACTGGTTAAATTCGCAAAATGTGTTACAGAAAACCGTGGCCATGCAACTGGTGATGAGAAGGAAAAATTCTTCGCAGCAGGGTACACCGTCGCTAATATGATAGACGTACTGATAGTAATAGGCGATAAGATCATCAGTAACTACCTGCACAACCTTACAGGTTTTGAAATAGACTTCCCTCTTGCAGAGCAGTTAACGGCAGAAGCTGCGTAAACATCAGTTCATATACATAGGTATAGGTTTAGTTAGAGTCCCCGTTGTTTAGCGGGGGCTTTTTTATGTGCTATTTGTGCTATATTTAACACAAGAAAAATATATACTTATGAATAACCTTAGATCTATCATGCTGACAGTTATTGTCATTTTATCAGCTTTCACTATTGTAACCTATACTGCCTGTACAAAAGACCCCTGTGAAGGTATCAGTTGCACTAATGGTGGTGTTTGCAATGTGGGTACGTGTGTCTGCCCGGATGGCTATACAGGCCAATATTGTGAAACAAAAAAAGACCCTTGCGATGATGTCATTTGCCTGAATGGTGGTGTTTGTGTTGCAGGTAAATGCACCTGCCAAACTGGTTATGAGGGTGAATATTGCGAAGTACTCTCAAGAGCAAAATTTATCGGTACATGGACAGGAGCAGATGTTTGTACGGGCACCACTTATAACATTACTATGCAGCTTGTTACTGCTACAAAAGAAACTGAGGTATCATTGATCAACCCGGGTGGTTTCGGAAGTAACGTTAAAATCACAGGTGTTATGAGCGCAGTCAACGAAATAACTTTTACAAACCAGGACGTAGGCAATGGTATTGTTCTGAACGGCGTTATCAAGTTGTCAGGCAATACACTTACTTTTACTTACACAATAATAGATGCCAATAACTCCAGCGATAGCTGTACAGGTACTTACACAAAACAATAGAGCTTAAGTTATGTGGGAAGAAAGACTAGCGATATACGATAAGATAGTAGCCACCAGTACTAAGTTTGAAAGGAAGGGCAAAACCATGCCGTACACATCAGCAAACGGGTATATGTTTTCGTTGCTGAATAAAGAAGCGCAATTAGGCATCAGGTTGCCTAAAGAGTCGCGCCTCAAATTCATGAAGAAGTACAATGCTACAGAGTTTCGCTCGCATGGGGCGGTTATGAAAGATTATGTGCTGATACCTGACGAGTTACTGGGTAAAACCAAACTCCTTTCAGGCCTGCTGGATGAATCTTATGAGTATGTAATGACCTTACCGCCCAAGTAGTCTGCAATTGCAACCGGGTGTTAAACCATTGCGCTTACCATGTAAAAGCGTTATCTTTATGTTGCATCAATAAACAATTGGCTATGTTACCCATACCGCACGATATTGATTTAAGCAGCCTGAGAGAAAGAAAAGTGACAGAGGTATGTTATTCCGCCACCAGCATTACTATACATTTTGAGGACATCGCCCATATAAGTATCGACGGGTATTTTGCTTTCAGGTATCAAAAACAAAGACACGAGTACTATAAAATAGCCCCGATAACGGAAGATCACAACCTGCTCAAATTATTAGGTACTGAAGTATCAGAAGTGTACCTGAACAACAACCGAGATGGTATGACCATTGAGTTCAACGAAGGTTCTCGTCTCGAGCTGATGGGGCATAAAATTGAAGATAGCTATACCATCCATATTAAGGATAAGGAGGCCGTGGTATAAAGTTTACCATGTCTTTACACTCAGCCAGTTCCGCAGTTTCATCATTCGTTTTTCACCGTCAATTACTGCCATGAATTCAATAAATGGCGTTGAATATAATTTCGAAGTATCTACATGTGCCTCCCTGATTCTTATTGTTTTGCCTTCGCTCAACAGTTTGCTGTATTCTTTTTCATCATAGTCACCCCGTTGATATTCAGTTGATGACATGGCGTATTTCTTGCCCGTCTTTTTCCTGAAAGGGTACAATTCTTTCAATACCCTGTCGGGAATAAACCCGTCTATTGGGGGATAGATCAATATATAGCCACTCCTGGTTCCTAAGGGTTCAAACTCCGGCGACTTCAGCAGTTGCAGCGTCAATTCCAGGTCTTCTTTTTTATAAGCAGTGAAGGAATGTGAACCGTCTCTTAGTATAAAGTAGGTTTGCCAGTTCAGCATTTGCTGCCGCCTGAACTCTACCAGCAGGAATTCGTAGGGTATCACCTTGTCAGACCGGGTGGAAGCGTATATGATCTTCTTTTCAATACCTGATATATGCCGTACATTTTTATAGTAGTTCTGTAGTTGAGGGTAGCCGTTAAACACAACCACCCCGTCATATTTTTCAGGAGCATTATAGAAAAAACGGTAAGCGCCGGTAGCGCCATCCGAAAAACCGGCTATGTATATTTGGCCGTAATTCTTCCCGTACTTTTTTAATAGTTCGTCTATAAATTGTTCACCGCCATGCTCCAGCCAGTTGTATTGGTTGTAGGCTATGGGCAATAGCACATCGTATCCTTCACTATGTGCCACTGAAAGAAATTCCATGTTGCCCTCCAGTAATGCTCCGGGTTCAGGTGAAATGAGCTTTTCCTGGTCTTTGAACCGGCTCACACCACCATGCATATATATGATCAGTCCTGACTTTCCGATACCAGCCGCTGGCAGGTGATAATATAGCAGTGGCGTTTTGTCTATTATAATAGTATCCGGAACGGCAGCAGAAGACTGTACACTCAAAAATGCAATGAGTACAGTGAGGAATACTGCCCTGTTTGCGAATACACAGCTTTTATTCATAGAAGATATCATTACGATTCAAGGTACTTGTTTGTCTGTCCTCATGCAAATTCTATGCCGATAGCTCGGTAACATAGGTATATACCACTTGCCACCAATCACAAGGTCTGTGTCTCTGCTAAAACAAAAGCCGGGTAGAAATAATATTCCTCATTTCTTTACCTTCATACTACCATGCGTACCACTACAAAATTGAAACATATACTACAGCTCTACAGCGTCGCACTCGATATGAATGAAGACGGGCATATGCAACTGATGATCTTTGATAAGAAGGATAACTCTTCAGAAGAATTTATCAACAAGTCTTACTCTGTTGTGGTAGACAAAGCATTCAGGTATATGATGAAAAAGATCAGGACTTCGTCACCGTAGACACTCCAGAAAAGAATGCTTTACAGGGCTGAATTGCTCTTAACCTGTACTTCCTGTACAGTTTTAGGTGCCATTGCAAAGCTATCAACACCACACTCACCACTATGACTGTATAGACTCCTTTTCGTCCCGGAAGGGTCTTCGGCACGAGACCCTTGCGTCTCACCAATTAATCAAACGAATCCATGTCCCGGCATATTCGGGGATAGTTCAGGACAATTACATTTGTATATTATCTTTATAATGTGTATTTTTGTTATTGTTTTGTGTCAGTTAGTATATGCTCAACACAGTTCTTTGATAAATTGATCCGTAGTATTTATATATTTTATATTGCACGATATGTTTAAAATTTAGTGCCCACCCCCTCAAAAAAAGCCAGATTCGATACAAAACGATACAAAATGATACAATTTGAAAGGTATGCAAAATGCAGATGTTTTTGTTCTAATGTATAAATGACTTCGCAAGTGTTTTTGTCAAAATCTGTCACCTCTCCTTGGGAGAGGCAGGGTGAGGCTACTCATGCTGTCAATATGGCATTTTGCTGCGTGTTGGAACGTGAGTTGATATACATTGGGATAAGATATAAGCGCAAAACATATGAATACGATGCAAGAAAAAGGTACTATTTCCATACACACGGAAAACATTTTCCCCATTATCAAGAAATTCCTCTACTCAGACAACGAGATATTCCTGAGGGAACTGGTGTCTAACGCCACGGATGCTACACAAAAGCTGAAAAGGCTGTCTTCATTAGGCGAATTCAAAGGTGAATTGCCACCTGCCATGGTTGAGGTAAAGCTGGATGAAGCTGCCAAAACCATCACCATTTCTGACAATGGCCTGGGTATGACGGCGGAGGAAATAAAGAAATACATCAACCAGATAGCCTTTTCGGGCGCTACTGAGTTTGTAGAGAAATTCAAGGACGCAAAAGATGCCAATGAGATCATTGGTAAGTTCGGTCTTGGGTTCTATTCAGCTTTTATGGTGGCCGATAAGGTAGAGATACAGACCCTTTCTTTCCAGGAAGGTGCACAGCCTGCACGTTGGGAGTGCGATGGCAGCACCAGCTTCGAAATAACTGAGGGCAACCGAACAACGGTAGGTACAGACATTATCCTGCATATCAACGAGGAGTCTAAAGAGTTTTTGGATGAGTACAAGCTGAAGGAGATACTGGATAAATACTGCCGATTCCTGCCTGTGCCTGTTAAGTTCGGTACGGATACCATACAGGAGCCTGATGGTGAAGACGAAGAAGGCAAACCAAAGACCAAACCTGTTGAGGTAGACCATATAGTAAATAACACGACGCCTATCTGGACAAAGGCACCTTCTGAATTGTCAGACGAAGATTACCTGAACTTCTACAGGGAGCTATACCCGATGACGGAAGATCCGCTGTTCTGGATCCACCTGAACGTGGATTACCCGTTCAACCTGACAGGTGTGCTGTACTTCCCTAAGTTGAAGAAGGATTTTGAAATGCAGCGCAATAAGATCAAGCTGTTCTCGCGCCAGGTATTCATTACCGATGAGGTGAAAGAGATAGTACCCGAGTTCCTGATGTTGCTGCACGGTGTCATAGATTCTCCGGATATACCGCTGAACGTATCGCGTAGCTTCCTGCAGGCAGATAGTAATGTGAAGAAGATCAACAGCTACATCACTAAAAAAGTGGCTGATAAGCTCAGTGAGCTGTTTAAGAAAGACCGTAAGGTGTATGAGGGTAAGTGGAATGACATAGGCCTGTTTGTGAAGTATGGTATGGTAACGGATGAGAAGTTTTACGAGAAGGCCAAAGACTTCGCCCTGCTGAAAAACAGTAAGAGCGAGTTCTATACACTGGATGAGTATAAGACTAAGGTAGAAACAGCGCAAACGGACAAGGATGGTCAGTTGGTGTATTTGTATGCTACTGACCCGGAAAAGCAGAACTTCTATATACAGGGTGCTGACAAGCGTGGTTATGATGTATTGCTTATGGATTCTCCGATAGATAAACACTATGTAAGTTACCTGGACTATAAATTGGAAAAGACATCGCTGAAGCGTGTGGATAGCGACGTGATGGACAACCTGGTGAAGAAGACCGATGCTATAGAACATCAGCTTACTGAAGATGAGGCAAAGCAGGTAACTGAAATATTCGACAAGGCGGTAAACAAGCCGAATATGAAAGTTGAGGTGGAAAGCATCAGCAGTGATGAACTGCCCGTAACAGTTAGCATGGACGAGATGAGCCGCAGGATGAAAGAAATGGCGGAGATGAATGGTATGGCCATGTTTGGTGCTATGCCTGAAAACTACAAGGTAGCGGTTAACGGCAACCACGAGCTCATCAGCCGTATACTGAAAGCGGAAACAGAGGAAGATAAAGTGCGCATCGCCCGTCACGCTTTCGACCTGGCATTACTCTCTCAGGATATGCTGAAAGGTGAGGACCTGACCAACTTCCTCAACAGGAGCGTATCAATGATATAATAACATAGTTTAGTTGGATGATAAAAAACGCCCTTCAGAATTGAGGGGCGTTTTGCTGATTTTATTGAGTAGTTATGCAGGAGTTTAAAATTGAGCATTATATAAATGAGATGCCGGGTAATGTTTTTCCTGAGTTTTATGCTTTGAATCAGGAGGAGTGCAGAGAGGTGGTAAATGAAATAAAAACAATAGTACCCGGTGCCGGAGACTACGGCAATATTTTCAAAGGCATACAAGCGGCCTGCAAGTCTGCACCATCTACGGACGAGGAGTTAGATGAGATCGGGAATGTTTTTGAAGCACTGGGTTTTTCTTGCAGTGATGAGCTGTATCTGGTATGGGATGAAGAGCAGATAGATAAGATGCGAATAGATCTGTTCCTGGAACATTGGAAAGATATGTGGTACCCACCTTCAGACGAGGTTGTTATTTGCTATTGTCGTAGTACAGGGAAGTTTGTAATGATAACCGACTGGGGGCAAGTATTTGTTAATTGACTCTGAGGTATATATTTTCTATTTTCATGCCAATAGTACGCTATGAACAAGTTCGTATTAATAGCAATATTGGCGATATGCTGTAATGGTCTGTATGCTCAGCCCGGTACAAGAGTGTATAAAATCGCAGATAGTACTTTTGGTTTTGATGCCTATTGGCGCAGGTTGATGGCGCAGGGTAAGTATGAGGAGGCTGCTAAAATATTGGAGTTTGATGTGAAGGCTTCGCGCCGCAGGGATGTAAACAGGCACTCTTTTTACTGGCATGCAGGGCAGTTGCGTGCTATGGCGGGGCAATACAAAAAGGCAAAACGTGATATGCGCAAGACGCATAGCATATTTTACAAGCTGGGTGGTGAAGATGCTAAAACATGGTACTACTATGCAAAAGGCACCGAAGCATTCCTGGATGGTGATAAAAAGCGGCTGGTTGCTATCATCAAAAAATGGGAGAAGCGTTACACAAGGGACAAGAATTATGAGAACCTGTTAAGGTTGCTGGACAGCTGGGGTAAAACCTATGCGCAGGCAAACGGAATGTAGCTATACCTCGTTCTCGTAAACACGCTTTACACGTTGAGATATACCTGTCATCAGTTCGTAGGTGATCGTACCTGCCCATTTAGCTAACTGGTTTACAGACAACCCTTCGCCAAATACTATTACCTCATCTCCTTCATTTACCTCGGGCATACTGGTGATGTCTACCATGCACATGTCCATACATATTCTGCCAACTATCTTTGCTTTTTTACCGTGTATCAATACATATGATTCACCATTGCTCATAGCACGAGGGTAGCCGTCAGCATAACCAATGCTGATAGTAGCTATTCGTCTTTCCCAATCTGCAGCATCGGTATGGCCATAGCCAACACCTTCTCCCGCAGGTACGGTCTTTATCTGTGCAATGGTTGTTTTGAGCGTCCCCATCTGCCTGAGCTCTTTCTGTAGTGAGCCACTGCCGTCAATGCCGTACAGGCCCAGTCCAAGTCGTACCATGTCGTAGTGCAGTTCCGGGTGGCGTGCAATGGCTGCTGAATTGCATATATGCCGTATAGGCTTGTGATCCAGTACAGCCATAATTTCAGTACACATCTTATCAAAGTCAACAGCCTGTTTGCGTGTAAAATCATCTTCACCAGGGTCTTCGCTGGCTGCAAGGTGGCTGAATATACTTACCACTTTAAGCAGGTTGTTGTCTTTCAATAGTCTTACTAATTCTGAAACTTCATCATGACTGAAGCCCAGGCGGTGCATGCCTGTGTCCAGCTTTATGTGTACAGGATACTGCTCTATCTGCAAAGTTTTAGCTATCTGCATAAATGCCTGTAGCGAGCGCAGATTGAATATTTCCGGCTCCAGTTTCCAGGCTATCATCCTGTCAAATGTCTGCGTGTCGGGGCTCATCACCATGATAGGCATGGTGATGCCCCCTTTGCGTAAAGCTATGCCCTCATCTGTATATGCAACCGCCAGGTAGTCAACCCCGGCATATTGCAACCTGTGAGCAATTTCATAACTGCCGCTACCGTATGAAAACGCTTTGACCATGGCCATGGTCTTTACACCCGGTTTTAGTCTCTTGCGGAATACATTCAGGTTATGCGTTAGCGACGACAGGTTGATAGACATTACCGTCTGGTGGAGCTTCTGCTCCAGCAATGTGCTTATGCGCTCAAATTTGAACACACGGGCACCTTTCAGTAATATAGCTTCGTTGTTAAAGGTTATCAGGTGGAAGTTCTTCAGGAAATCATCTGTAGATTTAAAGAAGATGCTCCGCATTTTTTTATACTTGCGAAAGTGGGCTTTGTTCTTGTATAGTGCAGGGCCAATACCAATAAAGCGATGCACATGTTTAGTCCCCAGAATGTCAGCTACTTCTTCATATAGTTCACCATCAGGGCGGGCTATCTGTTGCATGTCTGATAGTATCACCGTATGATGCTGGTGTTGCTTCTGTTGCTCAAGGTACTCTAATGCTATGAGCAGTGATGTGAGGTCTGAATTATAGCTGTCGTTAATGAAAGTGCAATCATTGATGCCATGTTTCAGTTCCAGCCTCATGCTTACTGGCGTAAGTTTCAGCATCCGCTCTGCTATCTTTTCAGCAGGTATGTTCATGAGTAGTAATACACACCAGCAGTGTATGGCATTCTCAATAGATGCGGGATCTGTAAAAGGAATAGTTATGGCCTGCTCACTATCATTATGAACCGCTGTAATAGTCGTGCTGTTTTCGTTTTTTACTACCGAGCTTATGTATAGCTCCGCATCGTTTTTATACGACCACCTGAACGGCCTGATGTTGTCCTCCTCATGCTCGCTTTTTACCTGGTGCAGGTATTCAACGATGCTCTGGTTCAACTCCTGGTGGTCTTTGCAAAACACCAGTTGTTTGGCGAACCGGAAGAGTAGTAGTTTCTCCTTTATCTTCTGCCTGTTATTCAGGAAGCCTTCACTGTGAGCCTCTCCTATATTGGTAAAGATGCCTATAGTGGGGTGTATAATGCGTTCCAGCTTTTCCATTTCGCCGGGTTGGGAAATGCCGGCTTCAAATATGGCCAGTTCATGTTCTTTGCCCAACATCCATACAGATAATGGTACGCCTATTTGCGAATTGTAGCTTTTTGGGCTGCGCAATGTATTATAGTCTTCTGCCAGTAGCTGGTACAACCACTCTTTTACTATCGTCTTACCGTTACTACCTGTAATACCTATGCATGGAATGTCATATTGCTTCCTGTTGGCAATGGCTATTTGCTGTAAAGCCGTTACGCTGTCTTTTACTTTTATGAAGTTAGCACCTGGGTATTTGCTGATATCTATATCTTCTGTAACAATAAAATTACGAACGCCTTTTTCGTATGCATTGCCTATATATGCATGTCCGTTTCTGTGTCTTGTTGAAATGGAGACGAATAACGCAGCTTCGGGATGTGCTATTTTTCTGCTGTCTATGCACAGCTCTTCAACCGTAGCGTTGTTGTGTTGTTGCAACCATGCTCCCTGTGCCGATAGGCATATTGTTTCTATGTCTTTCTTTTGTTCCGTAGCTGGTAATGTCTTGAGCATATGGCTGCCGTTATATGGTGTAAGGAACAGTAAATTAGTCATTTCACCCCGTTAATAAAATTATTACAGGGCATTATTACGTCAAAATGGTTTAATTAGCTTGCTGCTCGTCAGCTTCGTAAAACTCAAACCCTCTCCTGAATATCTTATCAAAGGTGTTAGACTGTAATACAACGGTGTCTTTATAGTTGTTGATAATACCGTAAAAACGGTCCGCATCATATTGGTCGGGTGTGCCGGGGCTGGAAGTAGCCAGGTTTTTGCTCCTTTTGCTTACCGGCATCCAGTACACATCTATATTCTGGATGCTACCATCTGTACCCTTAATAATTATCTCGCAACGCTTTTCGGTGTTGGCAATAATGGAGTCAAGATCTGTTACTCCTGATAAGTTACCTTCATAACCAACCTGCTGAAAGAACCTTGCGAATGTTGAAACTCTCCTTTTATTCAGTTCACCGGAAATGTTTAGTTCAGGATGCAGTGATACGGTAAAAGAGCCGTCATCAACCCTGCTCATGGTAAAGCTGTTCAGGTATTCATTTTCAGAGTTGTATTTTATTTCAACTGACTGTATCTGGTCGGCTGTCATGTCTATAGCCGTTCTGTCGCGCCAGTCTTTTATGTCAGTACTGTACCTGGGTGTAACATATCCATTGTAAACAGGTAGTTGAACTACATAGGGCCTTTTAGCACCTTCCATCAGCATATAGGTGCCTGTGTTGTTAGTAGCTTGTCCGCCTACGTAGAATGTTTTGAGCAGCTTGCCTCGTTTATCATACACTTCAGTTTTTACCGCTCTGCCCGAAAGCATTTTTATAACATTGTTGTGCGCGTTTTCTGTAACGGGGTAGGCTGCAAATTGCTCACGGAATGTTTCCAGCAAGGTGTTGGTCATGCGCCTGCTGGCTTTATACTTACCATTTACCATCCAGCCGTTATCGGTTCTTTGTAATGATATAGTGTCACCTTTCCTGTTAGCCAGGAATATTTTGTAAACAGCACTTGTGTCAGCAATAGTAAATCCTGCTTCTTGTTCACCGAATATGTTATTGTCTTTAAATAAGAAATACCATACCCCCAATCCGAATATGCCTAATATGGCTATGTACACTATTGTCTTGCGCATCTTATCCTCTGTTTATTTTTTAGGTTTTGCAGGTTGTTCGTATCTGCGTTTCCTGAAGAACAGGTATGCAGAGGCAAATATCAATACCAGTATTACCGGCAACCCAATATTGACGAACTGCCACTTTTGTTCTTCTTTCTTTATCCTGTTGGCATCCAGTAGCCTTAGCTTTGTGTCCTTGGTCCTTGCTTCCAGTAGTCCGCTATTGTCGGTCAGGTATTCAATACAGTTCAGTACGAATGTTTTATTGGCGAAGCGTGTTTCGGTAAACTTCCAGAAACCCATTTCCATAGGTCCGGTTTTCGACGAGAAATCATTTTCCAACATATTACCGTCTGCTATTACTATCATGCTGTTCTCTGTATCGCATGCAGGTACAAATGTTCTTTTAAGGGAGTCCTTCAGTACCCTCAGGAAGTTGGGGTGCAGCCTGTTGTTGAATACTGACTTGAATTTACCTTCCATCAGTACTGCAACCGGTAGTGGCGTTTTCGGGTCTTTAAACATGGCGTCCATTGGGTACTGCATCATGCTCAGGCTCACACGTACCGGCGCGCTTGTTTTGCGGCTGTATTTTGATGACTGCAACAGAACAGTTTTGCGTACCTCAGGGTTGCTCAATGTATCAATAGTGCTGCTATACATACCCAGGATACCGTCCAGGTTCTTTACAATAGGGTGGTTGGCTTCCGGTACAAATACAGGGAAGTACATCCACTGCCTCAGTTCCATTCTCGGCTGATCATCGCCCGGCTGGCCAAACATGACCGGCATGGGTGCGCACTGCCTGTCTTCAACAAGTGTGCTGTTCACACGTACTCCGTATTTGAACAGCATGTCGTCTACATTCAGACCGTAGTCAAGAGATATAACAGAACCGTTTTGCTGCAGGCTATCCATCGGTGTGTTCAGCTGGTCAATAGCCCATAACACCTTACCGCCATTCATTACATACTGGTCTATCTTGAACTTGTCCTTGTCATCAAACGGAGCGGTTGGCCTGTTGATGATTATAGCCTTGTAGAAAGAGGGTATATACAGGTTGCTTGTCAGGTCGAAAGTGTCAACTATATACTGTTCTTTCAGTGTTGTCAGCAGGTCGTAGCTGTTGAGCCCGAGTGTTTCATTATGTCCTACTATATAGGCCAGTTCTTTTTTTGTAGGCTCTTCCAGTATATGTATCGCATTCGCAAACTTGTATTCCAGCAGCGACTCTGAGTAGTTGAGGTTGGCCAGGGCGTCCATGCCCAGTTTGTTCTCCAGTAGGCGTACTGGTGCTTCCTTACCCTTGTATTGAACCAAGGCCCATGGGAAAATGAATTTTTCAGAATAACCCTCTTCTTCGCCCTGCATCTGGAGGTTGACAGGGTATATGCCTTTCTCAGCCAGGGTTATATATACGGTTTCTTTTTCCTTGTCGGATTTTCCGGCAAACGGGTCCATGTACTGGAACTTGATGTTGCCACCTGCTTTTTCCCTGAACGCCTGCAGTTGTTCACGCGTTGCTTCTTTCAGCCTCTGGAATCCGGCAGGGAATTTACCATCCAGGTACACAGTGATGACCGCCACATCATCCATTTTGTTCAGCACGCCCTTAGTTGCCTGTGTAAGTGTGAACTTCTTTTCCTTGGTCAGGTCAAACCCACGGTGAAACCTTGCCGCCAGCATATTCAGGCATATGAGTATGGCAGCCAGGATAACAAGGCGGGTAATAGCCTGCCTTTTCTGAAGTTTCCTTTTTTTAGATTCGTTTGTTGCCATATAATATTAATCCTGTGTTGCCGTATCCCATGTACGACTGTTCAGTGAAAACCTTGTTAATGCTATGAATAATGCGATGATCGATAAAAAGTAAACCACATCGCGAGTGTCTATCAATCCCCTGCTTATGGATTTGTAATGAAATGCCATGCCCACCATGGAAAGGTAGTAGTCGATACCTTCCGCAAAAGAGGGTAGCGCAGCCAGCGAGTCGAAGCCACTGTACAGCAGGTAGCAGGCGAATAGTGCTATCAGGAAACCTACTACCTGGTTGTTGGTAAGCGATGAACAGAATATACCTATTGCCGTAAAGCTGGCCGCAAGGAATAACAGCCCGAAATAGGAGCCGGCAATAGCGCCAAAGTCAACCTTATTATCGATCATTGCCAGGTTATGTATAGTATAGGCATATATAAGCGTAGGTAACAGCGCAAAAGCCACCAATGTAAAGCTGGCCAGGTACTTACCCATGATGATGTCGAAACTTGTCAACGGTTTAGTGGATAACCATTCTATAGTACCACCCTTGAATTCGTCTGCAAACGATCTCATGGTTATGGCAGGTATCAGCAGTGCCAGCAACCATGGTGCCAGCTCAAAATACCTGTCCATTGTAGCATAACCATATGCCAGGATGCTGGAATCCTCGAACACCCATAAAAAAAGGCCGCAGGCTACCAGGAACACCAGTATAGCCACATAGCCTACTATTGAACTAAAAAAAGAGTTGATCTCTTTGATGAAAATACTGCGCATTTGCTTGCCTATGATCTTGAAGAGGGCAAATATAACAAAATGGCAGTTGTTTTACTGTCACACGATTGTGTTAAAGAATACTTATAACTGTTTACAATGCTGGTCTGAGCACAACAACATTATACAGCGGGGGACCAATTTCTACACGGTAGTCTAAATCTTTTAATATGACTATGCATTTCTGTCCTACTCTCCTGTCCAGGTCCAATACATCACTTGTCAATACATATTGCTCTCCATCATCAGTTGTTAATATATGTGTGCCATACATATAAGAGGTAAAGCCTTGCTGAGATATGACGCCTGTACGTGTAACACAATCTCCTGTACATACGTTGCGGGTAACCTTACTGTCCTCTTTTTTGCATGATGGAGCAGAAAGGCAGATACTGACAGCAAATAGCGCAAGAAGTAGTATTCTCATAACATGCTTGTTTTGTGCATTTAATAATAGAAACGTGTGAACTAAGAGTTTATTGCCATCCGTGCTGCCACCTATACGTATTTACCATAACAGGGGTATAAAAAAGACTTTTGTGCCACGCTACTTTTGTGTGGGTAGTTGATACACCCTGCTACCCCTTACGAAAGCAAGGCGGCCCCGAAAATCGGGGCCGTATTTTTATCTGGTATAATATGTCCACTGTACATATCAAACCATGAATTTTGTGATTTGTTAAAAAGCAGGGCATTATGCTGCAATTTGTGCTGATTTTTTAGCGATAAAAACTATTTTTACCCGTTAATCAAGGGATTTGAAGCGGGTTAGGAAATATTATTATAATACAGATACACATAGGTTTGAAAAACTGGAATTGTCCTGGAAGACCAGGCTTTTGCGGGTGGCAGGCTTTGTGTCTGCAGCTCTGGTAACCGCTACTATTATTGTGGCAATAGCCTTCCAGTTCCTGGATTCTCCCAAAGAAAAGCAGTTAAAAGATGAAATGCAGCTCCTTAGGCAGGGGTATACGGACCTAAAGAACGAGCTGGAAGGAGTAAATAAGTCGCTTGCACAGCTGGAACAAAGGGATAATAGTATATACCGTGCCGTGTTTGAGGCCGCCCCTCTGCCTGATAGTGTAAGGCTGGGTAAAGATTATAGTAACGAAGATCCGCTGATGTATGCTTATGCCGACCCGAATGACTTAATAGAGGGTATGCGCAACAGTATAGCACACATGCGTAACAGGATCGAGATACAGGCCAACTCTTATGATACGATACAAAAGCTGGTAGAAACAAAAGAGCGCATGTTATCGTCCATCCCGGCGATACAACCTGTATCAAACCGTACACTGGATAGGGTAGCATCTGGTTTTGGTTATCGTATCGACCCGATATACAAAACGCCTAAGATGCATACAGGTATAGACTTTACTGCTGCTACCGGAACGCCTATATACGCAACCGGTGACGGGGTAATAAAAGAATCAGGATACGATAACGGAGGTTATGGTAATCACGTTGTTGTCAGCCACGGATATGGATATGCTTCGCTATACGGCCACATGAAAAAAGTAAAAGTGCGTACCGGCGACCGTGTGAAGCGCGGCGAGGTAATAGGTTGGGTGGGTAGTACCGGCAAGAGTACCGGCCCGCACCTGCACTACGAGATCATCAAGAATGGTGAAAAAATAGACCCCATACATTTTTTCTTTAACGACATTACCGCGTCAGAGTACGAGCGCCTTACCAAGATCGCCGCTGCGTCCAACCAGTCTTTCGACTAATATTTTCCATTTGCATTAGTTAATTTAGAGTGAACATCTATACTTATTTGTTGTTGTAGTATGCATACTGCCGCCAGAACAACAATTGAGGTATAAGAATTAACTGATCTGTATGAATGAATTTATTGAAAAGTACCTGTACAATGATGCCATTGGCAAAATAGCAGCACTGGTAATTGGTGTAGCTATTATATGGTCGATCATCAGGTTCATTAAAAGAAGGCTGATATCCAATATTTCCAACAATGATTATAAGTACAAAACCAAAAAGGCCCTGGACTTTGCGGGCTATATATTGGTGGTTGTTTTACTCACGATCATTTACCGGGATAAGCTGGGTGGCCTGACCATTATGCTTGGGGTAGCGGGTGCCGGTATCGCCATTGCTTTGCAGGAGGTTATAGCATCAGTTGCAGGTTGGCTTACTATTATGTTTGCCGGGTTTTATAAAACAGGAGACCGGGTACAGGTAGGAGGAATAAAAGGTGATGTTGTGGATATCGGTGTGTTGCGAACCACTATAATGCAGACAGGAGAATGGGTAGACGGAGACCTCTATAACGGACGTATAGTTTTCGTTGCCAACAGCTTTGTTTTTAAAGAGCCTGTGTTTAATTACTCAGGTGAGTTCCCTTTTCTATGGGATGAGATAGTGATACCTGTACAGTATGGTAGCGACTATGAAAAGGCTAAGAATATTTTTCTCGAGATAGCCAACGAAGTAGCAGGAGACCTGACAACAGAGTCGAAAGAGAAATGGAACAGCATGCTGTATAAATACAAACTGGAGGATGCTCAAACAGCGCCCATGGTATCCATTACCGCTAATGAGAACTGGGTGTCATTTACCTTAAGGTATGTGGTGATGTATAAAAGAAGACGAAGAACCAAAACAGAATTGTTTACACGTATTCTTACAGAGATAGAGAAGCCGGGCAGTAAAGTGAATATAACAACAGCGTCTTTAAGTATTGTTTCCGCGCCGGACCTGAATGTTCATTTAAAAAACAGTTAAGGTGCTTATTGGTTACACCCCTGTTCTGTAACGTTCAGTTTGCTTACGTCAAAGCCCTTGGCCGCTACCCGCCTGACTATTGTGTCGTACAACTGTTCGTCCATATGGGGTGTACGGCTCAGTATCCATAAGTATTTGCGGTTAGGATGACCTACAACAGCATAGCTATAGTCATCGGCCAGGTCTATGATCCAGTATTTACCGCTGAAAGGCCAGAAGAACTGCACTTTTAACTTCGCATTGGTTTTCTTATCAGTCACCCATGCCTTGCCTGTGCTCACCTTCTTTTTACCGTCAACATTGCAGCTGTTGGTTACTTTTACAGTGCCGTTATCATTAAGGCTGTATTCTGCCATAGTGCAGCTGCACCCTTTCTGAAAGCTTTGCGGAAACGAAGCTATTTCGTACCACCTGCCCATGTACCTTGCTACATCTACCTGCTTTACGGTTTCAAGATTCTGCATACTGCAACTGCTTGTAATGATCAAGATAATCAAAGTTATAATATAACGCATGTCTTTATAACAATCACAGACCGGTTTTTGTTGCTGATATCACCTGTTATTGTCGCAAGTGGCCTTTATACAAACCGACTGTGATAGTATATTTGTGTTCATTCACGATGTAAATACACGATCATGCAAAAGATAATACCCTTCCTTTGGTTTGATGGACAGTTGGAAGAAGCTATGAATTTTTATACTTCTGTCTTTAAAAATGGAAAGATCATAAATACCCAACGTCAAACGCCTGACGGACCTTTGTTTACCGCAACATTCGAGCTGGAAGGGCAACAGTTCATGGGGCTGAATGGTGGTCCTATGTTCAAGTTCAATGAAGCTGTTTCTTTCTTTGTGCATTGTGATACCCAGGAAGAGATAGACTACTTCTGGGAGCAACTTACTGCTGATGGTGGTGTAGAAAGCATGTGTGGCTGGCTGAAAGATAAATACGGTTTGTCGTGGCAGATTGTACCTTCTGTATTAGGTGATTTGCTGTACGGTGAGGATGCTGAAAAGTCGGCCCGTGCTATGCAGGCCATGTTGAAGATGAAAAAACTGGATATCGCTGCGTTGCAAAATGCCTGATGGGTTCTTTAACAGAAACTCAACAGTCTGTTAACTATTTGTTGCAACTTTAGGAGCGTCTTACAGGTACACACAAAACGCTCCTGATGAAATACATATTACTACTCGCAGTTACATTTGTTTACTTTTCAACCACAGCTCAAACAGGTAATAAAGTTCCGGAAAGGAAGTTGTCGCACGCTGACTCTGTTAAAATAGATGAGTATTGGTATAAGGCAAACCATGTTCGCCTGGGCTCAGAATTGCGTCAAAGATATTTAGACAGTGCATTGGCAATAGCGCCATGGCGGGCCTACTTCTGGCAACAAAAGGCAATGCCGTTGAGTAAAGCTATGAAGCATGAGTTGGCTGCCCCTTTCCTGGATAGTGCTGTAAAGTATAACCCCGGCAAATACCTTGAGTATCGCGGTTTTATCAATTGTATTTTCAGGAAACATTACAAAGATGCTTTGCATGATTTTGATGCGGCTACAGCCATTAATGGTAACAGCGGCGTAATGGATCATCCGTATGATTTTTACAAAGGGCTTTGTCACTTGCAGTTAAATAATGTTGATTCAGCCCGCTTCCTGTTCAAAAAGTGTATTGACGGGCAAACAGCAAAACTCGGCGCCGACTGGGCACATCATCTGCATTGGTTCTACCTGGGCATAACATGGTGGGAAGAAGAAAAGAACGAAAAGGCACTTGAATGTTTTGATGAAGCCCTCAGACTGAATCCAACTTTCCCGGATGCCATATTTTATAAAGCAGGTTGTATGTACCGTAAAGGAGAAAAAGACATAGCGATGAAGTTATACCAACAAACGGATAGCCTTGTGCAAAAGGGGTACTCAATGAATGAAGATAACAACCGCTATGAAACATATCCATACCAGATGAGAAAGTATGCACTGGAATACACTATGAAGTGGCTGGAAAAAGAGATGCAGGATTAATAACAATTTTTATATTTATTAACCCCTGATTATATAATTGTCATCGTTTGGGTTGATTTATGTCAAGTTATTGTTAAACAGTAAGTTATGGCCTAACGAAACGTAGTTTTGCACCGTCTTTAATTGCAACCCAAAACCTATGTTTTATGAAACCATCATTAGAGGAAGTATTAGAAAAACTGGCATTGTTAAATCGTAACAGGAAGAAAAGAGCTAAGCATTACTGGATACCTCTTTCGACACTGACGGATGAATTGGATACACATATGGATAATGTGATGCCCTGCCTGTTATTGTTAAAGAACGAAGATTGTATAGAATTTAACCCCGGCAAGTTGCGTTTAGCGGTTAATGTATTGAAGAAAGAAATGGCTTATTGATCTCAAGTTTGTTTTTAGTTAAGAAGAACGGGGTGCTGAATTCAGCACCCCGTTTATATTTTTTAACAATATTTGACTGTTACCTGTCTAACAGTACTTTCAGTGTTGTGCGTTCATGCTCCGTGGTTATGGTTATATAGTATATACCATTCGCAATGTTGTCGCCAATTGATATGTTTTTATCAATAGCGCCGTTTTCGGTATTAGCCACATCTGTAAATATTACTTTGCCTAACACGTCGGTCATCAGCAGTTTTACTTCTTTACTACCTGACATACCCGGTATGGTACCTGCAATACGGAAAGTACCTTTGTTAGGATTAGGTATTACAGATACGGCGTTATTTTCAATATTGCTGTTTCCGATACCAGTTGTACCTGCTTTAGGGCTGTTTACATAAGCGCAGCAATAACCCGGCCAGGTACATGGTCCGCAACTGAAGCTGTCTATACACACATGGCTTGCGACTCCACCCATATAAGGAATTGTACCCACCCCAGTGGTTCCTGTGCCAATAGGATTACCCGCAAAGTCATATATAGTGTAATATATAGTTGCGGTAGGGCAGCTGCTGGTGAAATTAAATACATACGGGCAGCAACTGGTAACTACGCAAGCCGTTTCCATTGCGTGTACCGTTATCGTAATAGACCATGACATTGCTCCCAGGGTATATGTAATAGTAGCAGTGCCTGCCCCGACGGTTGTTACTACTCCTGTAGTACTAACAGATGCTACGCCCGGTGCAGAGCTGCTCCATGCACCACCCGGCGGAATGCCAATTGCTGTAAAAAACTGTACGGATTCCTGTATACAAAGGTCTCTGCCTACTATACCGCCGCCGCCGGCGCAGTCGTATACATGTACCGTTGTTGTGTCAGAACAACCGGTAAGAGTGGTGTATATTACTGTTGTTACACCCGGGCTGATACCGGTAAGAAGACCTCCGGGAGTTATGGTTGCTATGCCCGGTCCGGTTGATATCCATGACCCACCTGCAGGCGAACCGATGAGTGTCGTGCTGCTGCCAACGCATATATGTACAGTAGGCACATGAACAGGTCGCGGATCAACTGTAACTGTTGCAGTGTCTTTACAACCTGTTATAGGGTCCGCATAGGTGAGGGTAGTAGTACTGGGCGATATTCCTGTTACATTGCCCATAGCGTCAACGGTAGCCACGCCGGGGGCTGAGGAACTCCAGCTGCCACCACTCGGTGTCCATGTTATTGTAGACCCTACGCATACGTTTGTAGGGCCTGAAAGTACAGGTAATGCATTTACTGTAACCAGGTAGGTAGCTACACAGCCTGATAACGTTGTATATGTTATTGTGGTAGTACCTGGTGCAATACCTGTTACATTACCCATAGGGTCTACGGATGCTATGCCTGGTAAAGAGCTGCCCCATGTACCACCCGGTGTACATCCTGACAGTGTGATGCCATCACCTACACATACTGTGTTGGGGCCTGTTATTTCAGGGTATTCAACATTTACGGTCATCCTGCCAGAGCTTTTACACACTCGGTTCAGCGAAAGGTCATCTATGGCAAATACTGTACCGTGTGGCATCAGTCCCCATCCACCCGGAGATGGTACAGGCCCACCGCAATGTATCACAATGGTTGCAGTAGAGTATGCTGCAGGGCTTACCCATGTCAATGATCCTTGTACCCATGTATCAAAAGGAACACCTGCGTAAGTTGTTGTAGTTATTGGTACACCGGCGCCATCAAGTATAGAAACATAAAAAGTAGGAATTGTAGTAGTGGTATGTAATGTTGCATGCCAGAAGCTGAATTCATATAACTCGCCCGGGCATACCGGTACATCCTGTTGCAGTATCACGTTGACGTTCGGATCTGCCTGGCCAATGAACATAGACCCTGCGGCTGTCCCTGTGGTATGGTCAAAAAAATCAGGGGGACCGGGGAGCCAACCAGGTATGGCATTCCCGTTCGGGCATATTGTATAGTATGTATCATTCAGCAAAGGTGGTGTTGTATTGCTGAAATCCGTACAGTAATTGAACGGTGTAAGCGGGTCCAGGTGAGGATTCAGCATGACATTAGGCCCTAGTCCGTCTACCGTTAGCGTGTACGCATATGATGCTGTTGTGCAGCCAGCGGGTATTATAGTAGGCGGTGTAATAGTTGTAGATGGTGGTGCACCTGTACCTGATGCGGGTGTTACCGTTGAGCCTGTCCAGTTATAACCTGTTACAGTAAAGCCGGTTGCAGGTATTACAGGTGGTGTAAAAACATAAGAGGCACCGGGGCATATGGTAACAGGTGGTGGCAGGTTGATGCCGACACAATCTGTACAGTTGTCGGGTGATGGTGTCATTGGTCCGCAGGTTTGCGCTTTGGTTTGTAAACCCAACAGGCTGAGTGTGATTAAAAAAACGAGTAGGAATTTGTTCTGTTTCATAGTTGAAATATTTTAATGATGAACTGAATGTTTTTAAATACAGGCCAGCTACATGCAATTAAATGCTATTGTCATTTATAGCATCTCATCACTTGCTAAACGGTTCAAAAAGTTTCTGAATGGTATAGAAAAAATGCAGGCTGTGGTAATACTGTATAAAATATTAACTCAAAGGAATGGTAATTGTAAATACAGTCCACCTGCACTGTTCTTGTGTTGCGGGAATTTCGCTTACTGCAAGTCGTATATCCTGTTCCTGTATTGTGTTCAGTTGTTCTATACGCTGCCTGATGTTACCCAGTCCGTGAGGTTCATCTCCGTAGTTTATGTTTATATCTGCAGGTTCCAGTCCTGCTCCGTTGTCTTTTACTTCTATGTATATGTTGTTATCCTGCTTGTAGATATTGAGCTCAATAGTACCTTGTTTTGATTCAAGGGGATATATGCCATGCTTGATAGAGTTCTCGACTAATGGTTGTATGAGCAGGGGCGGTATGATTATCTCTGATAAGTCTATTTCATCGTCAATATGGATTGTATAGTTTAATTTGTCTTCAAACCTTAACTTTTCAAGTAGCAGATAGTTGGTTACAAGATCTATCTCTTTTTGCAGCGGTATCATTTCTTTTGAAATGTTATACATGTTCTGCCGTATCAGGTCGGCAAAAAAACGCAGGTATTCATTAGCCGCTTTCTTATCGTTTTTGTTTATCAGGTCCTGCACATTGTTTAAGGTGTTGAAAATAAAATGCGGGTTCATGAGGGCATTCATAGCTTTATATTCTGAACGTATTTGCTTTATCTCTGTTTCGTGAGTTTGTTGTTTTTTATGGAGCATTGTTTTAACACGATACCTGATCAGCAGTACGCCTGTAATGGCTGCAAGGCATACACACACCAGTATGAACCACCACGATGCCCAGAACGGGCTGAGTATAGTAAGTGTAAGGAGTGCGGGCTCACTATAGCTGCTGGAAATGCTTTTAGCTCTTACTTTTACATTGTAGGTGCCCGGGGGCGTCCGTGCAAGGTTTATATCACCTTTGATGTCTATCCAGTTGTCTGTTGCGTCTTCTGTTTTACTTACAGAGTATTGGTAGTATATGTTCTTTGCGGCAAAAGATAATGTTGAGAATGAAATGGAAATATTGCCTGACTCTTGATAAGCTATTTGTATTTTGTTGTCAGCATGGTAGGTTCCGTTCTTTGTCTTCAGTTGTTTGAAAAATACGCCCGGAGGGTCCGACTTTGCCATAAGGCTATTTATGTCAAAAACGGTTATTGATCCGTCTTTCATAAAATAACATTGTTTGCCGTCAGAACAGATATCCTCACATGCCGTAGGTACATAGGGATTTTCTATTGCCTGCAGATGGTATGCATAGCTATCGCCATTTGGACTGATCGTTAATATCCTGTGCAGGTTGTTAGTGCTGATGAGCAGGTGGTTGCTGTCCAGTTCATACAATTTATCCCATATGCAGTTCTCATCAGGAGCTATGTTAGCGTGTACGGTATTCCTGTCTATATCGTAAGCTACCAGTTTATTGTTATGCGTATACCCTATCAGGTGGTTGTGTATATGGTTGAACCACCGCAGATGAGTATTGTTGAACTGGGGTTGTGCTATTGCTTTGTTGCCGGTGGTTTTAAACATGGTGTCAATGGTTGCTATCCAGAATGAATGTGCATTGTCTTGTGCCGTGCCAAAAAATCTTTCACGGTTTGACAGGTAGGGTGCGGGTTTTATGACCGGTACCCCCACTGATCGGTTATCACTCTTTTGTTTAGGGAATATAAAATAATCTATTGTCCGGAACCGCTTCATGAACAAGGTGTCTCCGTGTAAAAAAAGCGATTTGTATCCACCGAAGAATTTACCGAAAAACATCTGTGTTTTTGGAGAAGCGGAGGCGATGTTCTCTATTTTACATATGTAATTGTCAAACAATCCATAATAAGTATAGTCTTTACCGGTAAGGTAAGCTGCGGCATACTTTGCTTTTTGTTTATGAGGCGCTATTGATGAAAAGTCAAAGAGACATTCAGTTTTTCCTGATGCTAATTTGTATAGGTTGTTGTTGCTGGTGGTATAATATAAAGCGTTACTGTCTGCAAAGCTGTATTTGATACTCCCTTTATATTTGTCCTTATACTTCCTGATCTTCAAAAAGTCTTTGCTCAGGCTGTAGAGGCCGCCGCCTAGGGTTGTTACCCAGATGTTTCCCTTATTGTCAGGGGCTACTCCTGATACTTTAAGGTCTTTAAATAATTGAATGTTGTCATCAATGAACAGGCCTTTGCTGGTGCAGTAAAAAAAACTGCCGTCATACCGGCATAGATGATATATGATCGTATTGTGATAAGCTGCCTGGTTGGTTGGTGCAAGTGCCTGGTGGTTCAATGTATATATGCTATCTGCATTGTACAGGAATTGTTGCTTCATAGCGGTTGAAAGGCGATATGTTTTGCCATTTGAGTAGTATGTTTCATCCAGTTTGTTAGATTGGTCGTCTATAATAACTTCCCTGTTGTAATACAGTATCCTGAATTTGTTTCCCGGCTGTTTTTGTAAATACAGGTAGTTGGTGTCGTCTGGGGTGATCGTGTTTTTGAAATTATATATTACACGTTGTTCCCCTTTAATGCATACCCATTTTGTACGGTCGTCAAATGCGATTGCTACACTACTATCGTAAGCTATTGTTATATTTTGGATATAGGTTCTTTTGAAGGGTAGTTTCAGAAATGGCGTATTCGCCGCAGTATGAAAGCTGTCGTTCTTAAAGTAACACAACTCTCCGTTGTAGGTGGCCAGCCAAAGCCTTTTCTGATGGTCTTCTTCAAAAAAGAATATCTCGTTGTCCGGTAGGTGGTCGAATGTTGTGAAAGTTTCAAAGGTTATACCATTATACCTGGCCACGCCTTTGTCTGTGCACAGCCACATATATCCTTTGCTGTCCTGTATTACGTTATATATAGTATTGCTGGGCAGCCCGTGCTCTATTGTATAATGTAACGCCCCATGCTCGTATGCCCGGGTTGTCATAGAGGCAATGAGTATGGATAACGTTAATAATAAAGCATATTTATTCATGGTAATAAGGGGTGTTTTTCAGGTAGTCCAGCAATGTATTAACCCGTCTGCGGCTTACAGGTATCAATGTATTGTCTTTAAGTAATACTTCGCAACTGCTGTTTTTATATATTTTGCGGATATAAAGGCAATTGATAAGGTACGACCTGTGTACCCTGAAAAAACGGTCGGTGGGTAGCAGCTCTTCATATTCAGATAATGGGTTGCTCATTACAACATCGTGCACCCGGTTGTTTTTTGAGAATACTATGCGGGAGTAACTACCGTGTGCTTCTACGTATTGTATATTGTCAAAATCAACAATTTCTGTACTGTTGATGTTCTTGAGAATGATCCTGGAGGGAGCCTTCTGATTTGATGCTATATCCTCAATGTCAGCATATGATGCTGTGTTGGCAATGACTTTTTTATACCTGAGTTTTTCCGCCAGCTTGGCTACTACATTCTTTAGCTCACTAATACTTATAGGTTTCAGGATATAGTCGATAGCGTTCAGCTTAAACGCCTTTACGGCATATTCATTATATGAGGTCACAAAAATCACTTCAAAACTGAATGGCGCTATCCGTTCTAAAAAATGGAACGCATTTTCTTTAGGCATTTCTATGTCCAGGAATATAGCGTCAGGCTTTGTGAGCAATATCATGGCCTCCGCCTCTTTGGTACTGTGTGCCATACCGGTGATCTCCAGCTCTTCGTCTGCGTATTCGTGTAGCAGATGCTTCAGGTTGGTACAGGCATTTTTTTCATCATCCACTATCAGGACTTTCACTGGTGAGGTTGTTTTCATATATACAAATATGATGAGTTTAAATAAGAAACAGGAGTTATGCTCATTAAAATATGATCGGGTTGCAGTCGGAGATATTGCCGATAGTTATTTCATTCCCAATCAATGCATGTCAGCCACTTCAGTTGAGCAATTGTCACAGAATTGTAGAACCTGATAAGGATTTGAGTTTTCATTCGTCATACCTTTCGCATTAATGACCAAAGCATGGTAAACAAGGCTCACAGGTATTCATTGATGTGCTAAAACAGAACTTATGCTGGCCAAACTTCAACACAAGGTATGCGTATTGAATATAACAGACGAACTGTCACGAGAATGTACCGGACCTGAATACAGGAAAGACCTGTTGAGTATAATTATCTTCAAGGATACCTGCAGGCATCTGCAGGTTAATGGTGCTGATGTGCATATTGAAGGGAATGCCCTTTGTTTCCTTACGCACTATCAGCCGGTGATATTTGATTCATTACCTGTTTTAAATGCGCTAGTCGTTCAGTTCAATGCAGATGTGTTCTGTATACAAAAGCATGATAGTGAGGTGGGGTGCAATGGTACTCTTTTTAATTCATTGTATGATCCACCGGTATTGCATATTTCTAACGATCAGTTGCGTCTGTTCAATAATATTGTACAGCAAATGTTGCAAGAGCTAAAGTCAACCCGTACAGGCAGCCTGGATATGCTGGAGAGTTATCTGAAACAATTTCTGGTGCATGCGGTGCGTATTAAAAAGTCAACACCTGATAAGGCGGTAACTAATGTTCAAAGTGAAGAACATAGAATGCAACAATTCAGACAACTGGTGGGTATGCATTATCGTACTGAGCGTAAACTGGGCTTCTATGCAGCTAAGCTGCATGTTTCAGAGTCATGTCTGCATAAGTTGGTAAAAAAATGCACAGGCAGGAACTTTACCTGTTTAATGAGTGACAGACTCTTACTTGACGCTAAATCATTGTTGTTTGTTACTAATGATACCGTTAAAGAGATAGCATACGAACTTGGGTTTAACGATCCGGCATATTTCAGCCGTTTCTTCAAAAAACTTTGTGGAGTTACTCCGGAACAATACAGGCAGGCAATACGGAATTGTCCTGTAACAGTATAGCATTGTACAATCGGTTATGGTATTTCTTTTTGATTTTTATACAAGACATAGAATAAGAATTATGAAAAGAAGTATTTTATTATGCACAGCAGCCATCATAGCAATGGCTTCATGTAAGAAAGAAAAAGACAATGTTACACCTGGTACTACCATGATGGAGATGGGTAAAGACCCTGCTACAGCTGAAGAAGTTATGGTTGATCGTTTCAGCGCAACTGCCGGTATGCTGATGGTCAGAGATGCTAACAATGGCTTGCCCGGACCCAATGAGGCTATTAATTTCGATATGGGAGAACCATTTATAACTAAAGGATTAGGCCCTAATGGCCAAATGGTAGAGTATTACAACTTTGACGTGCAACCTGTGCAACCGGCACCTATATATGTATTGTTCAAAGAAGGTGCAAGTGATCCGGTGTCTGGACAGCTGAATATTATCAATGTAGTACCGGGTGATGCAGGTTATAATGATTTCTGGAAAGTAATAAAAGTAACCGTGCCTTCTGATTACGTGGCCAATACTGTTACCAGCTTCTCCGAGATCACCACGAAAGGATATACAATGACCTCAACAGATATGTTGGTCAATTGCCCGGTTGTTCCAAAAGGCTCAACAGCCTCAAAACGTCTGGGTAGTGAATCTGCAGAACTTGTGAAAGGCTGGTACAATGGCAAAATAGTTTACTACTTCTCCTTTATGGAAAAAAGCCTTTCCGGCTCAAATGTACCATTGTCACCTATATATGTAACATTTAATATAAATCCCGATATGGCAGGTGGTGGACCGGCATCAGGCTTTGTTTCCGAAATGGGAAATATGCAGACCCATAATGTGGTAGCCACAATACCTTCTGATAATGGCTATTCTCCCCTTTGGAATGTGAATGTATACGACAATGCTGACTTTATGAATGTGGGCAATCTGTCACAGGCGCAAATGGCTAATATCCTGGCAATGGGTGTCGCAACTGTAAACTGCCCGATAGTTTCCGTTAAGTAAGCTCTTTTTTTTAATACATATGCACGTACAGCCGGTAGTAATATACCGGCTGTACTAATTTAATAGTAACCTTGAGTCTCTCATAAGTGCTTTAAAATAAAACTCCCGTTCTGGCCCGCCTGTTGCTCAGATTAGCATTTTTTTGTTTAATAATCTGGAATAATAGAGTTATATTACTAAGGTATTATCTCATTTGCGATGGCATGGTGCGGCATGTTACTTTTATGTTTCAGGCTGGATATTCAAAAAAATCTCCATACCTTCGCGCAAATTTTTTAAAATCATATGAATTGGAACCCCGCAGCACTGGCTGAAGAGTTGACGGCAACTACTGAAAAGCTGGCCAAAGGTTATGAAACCTTACAAAACATTGAGGAAGTTGAAGTTGCAACCACTCCGAAAGAGTTGGTTTGGCAGCGCGACCACGTGAGCATGTACCATTACACACGCGATAGCAAGCCAAAATGTACCACACCCGTACTGGTTTCTTTCGCAATGCTGAACCGTCATGACGTACTGGACCTGCAGCCGGACCGCAGCCTGATGAAGAAGTTGCTGGACGAAGGCCTGGATATTTACATCATGGACTGGGGATACCCGACAAAGGCAGACCGCTACCTGACGATGGAAGACTACATAGACGGGTATATGAACGATGCGGTTGACTTTGTACGCAAGAGCAACGGTGTAGAAAAGATACACAAAATGGGTATCTGCCAGGGTGGTACGTACAGCATGATATATGCCAGCCTTTATCCTGAGAAGTTAGCTTCACTTACTACATATGTAGCTCCTTTCGATTTTGAGCCGGGTGGTAACTGCATGTTGTATACATGGGCTAAATATATAGACGTTGATGCTATGGTAGACGCTGTGGGTACAATACCCGGCGATATGATCGATAGCGCGTTCGGTATGCTGAAGCCAAGTATGAACATCAGCAAGTACCTGGGGGTATTGGATAGCCTCAGCGATGAGAAGAAAATTATGAACTTCCTGCGTATGGAAAAGTGGAAAGGAGATCTGCCTTCTATGCCGGGCGAAATGTATCGTAAGTACATAAAAGACCTGTTCCGCGACAACCTGCTGATAAAAGGAGAGTTGAAGATGGGTGACCGTACAGTAGATCTGAAGAACATGACTGTTCCTTACCTGAACGTATACGCAACTGACGATACCATCATTCCTAACGAGAGCACATTGCCGGTAATGAAGGCGATAGGCAGTAAGGATAAGCAGGAATATGCATTCCCGGGTGGACACATTGGTGTATTCGTTGGTGGTAAATCTCAGAAGGAGTTAGGCCCCGCAGTTGCTAAATGGGTTATTGAACGTTGTTAATCAACATAGTATATACTATATTACAGGAAGGTGTACGTTTTTAGTACACCTTCTTTTTTTATTCAGTTATGTTCGAAACGACCTCACAATACAAAACACATAAAGTGCAGCTATCCAATGGCTGTATCGTAGCATATATAGACGAGGGTAGGGGAGATACCACATTACTATTTGTACACGGGTTGGCGACCTATGGCAAAACATGGGCACTGAATATTGATGGTCTGTGCGACAAGTATCGTTGTGTAGCTATTGATCTGCCTGGCAACGGGCATTCAGATGGTGGCGATTATCCATATGGTATCAATTTCTATTCAGGTTGTGTATATGATTTTATGCAACAATTGAAGCTGGATAACGTCATATTGGTCGGACATAGCATGGGCGGTCAGATAGTTCTTAACCTGGTTATTAATCACCCCGGTGCTTGTAAAGAGCTGATATTGTGTGCACCCGCAGGTTTTGAAACCTATTCGCGTATTGAGCGCACTATGTTCTCAGCAGGCATGCATTTTCTTGATTTTTTCTCAACTGAAGAGAACAGCCTCCGCCAGATCATCAGGTCAAGTTTCTTTAACTACCCTTCTAAAATGGAGGATATGGTCAAAGAACTTGTTGAATTGATGAAAGTGCAGCCTGTGGCACAGTACCGGAAGATGATAGAAGCCTGTATCATGAGTATGATGGAAGAACCTGTGTTTGACGGGCTCAAAACCATTCAGCAACGTACATTGGTACTTTTTGGTGAACATGATGCACTGATCCCCAATAATAAATTACAATTGATGAGTACAAGAGGTCTTGCGGAACGTGGAGTTGCGCAAATGCCAAACGCTACATTGCATATGCTGCCTCGTTGCGGTCATTTCCTGCAACTGGAAAAGCCCGCCAAAACAAATGAGTTGATAAAAGAATTTCTGAGCGCTACTTTTTAATGCCGGGGTACTGCATGTTCAGGCTCTTCAGCAGGTTACATAACTGTTCAGCCACGTAGTACGATTTGTACCAGTTCTGGTCTGCCGGAACAATATGCCAGGGTACATCACTGCATGAGTTGAACGCCTCTTCGTAATACCCCATATAGGTGTCCCACTTGGCAGACTCGTCAAAGTCTCTGGAATTATACTTCCACATCTTACGTGGTATCTTCAGTCGTTCCACCAATCGTTCATGCTGCTCCTCCTGCGATACATGCAGGTAAAACTTCAGGATATGCGTATTGGCATGGTTGGTGAGCAGGTTTTCAAAATCATTGATGGCTTTGATGCGCTTTTTGGCCGTAGCGTCATCTATTATGTTATGCACCCTTGTTACCAGTATATCTTCGTAATGAGAGCGGTTAAAGACATGTATCATGCCTTTGGGTGGTGTTACCTGGTGCACCCTCCACAAAAAGTCATGAGATAGCTCCAGCTCAGTAGGCACTTTGAATGAGTGTACCCTTACACCGTTAGGGTTCACATGGCTGAATACATCACGAACCAAACCGTCCTTGCCGGCAGCGTCCATGCCTTGCAGTACTATAAGTACGCTGTGTTTGCTCTCAGCATACAGCAGGTTCTGCAACTCGTCCAGCTCAGTAAGAATAGCTGTCAGCTTATTCTTGGTCTCATCCTTGTCCCAATCTTTGGGCGCCCTGGTACTAATGTCTTTCAGCTTGATCTCTCCCATGCATTCATAATTTTACATATCTGCGTTGAACAACCTCCTGTATGCCTTAATGAATATTGCACCCAGGTTTTTGTGTGGCGGCACGTAGTCATCAAACATCTCTTTGTATGGTCCGCGCACCGTGTTGAAGTGGCTGCTCAGCCCCGACCAGGTAGTTATCCAGTTGATGTCCTGTCCTGCTGATATCTGGTCGTTGATCGTTTTGATGATCGGCTCGTTGATGCTCATAGCACCCGTCTGCTTCGATGATATGATGTTTGCGCTTGGTGCTTTCGCCAATACGGTAGACAGGTTGTGATATCCGCCGCATGAACCTAATACCACGATCTTATTCTCTTTTGAGATCCTGTCAATGGTTAGTGGCAGGTGATAACTGTGCCCCCTGTGCACCAATACGGTCGGGTGGATATTATTGGCTGCTAGGTGCTCACATAGTTTTGCTACAGCTACCTCGTCTTCTGGTTCTTCAAGTGGCATGTTGGCATACACTACTATAGGTTTGCCTGATATGGATGTGATCTTCGTCCAGAATTCTGATTTTTCTATCACCCATTTTGCTTTATCCCTGAAGTTGGTCAGGAAGCTGTTATACGATGCCCTGCCGTCTTCATCACCATAAAAGAAGAATTGCTCATACACCACCTGGTCTTTTTCACTGGTCAGCTTATTAAATGGAACCAGGTTGATCGGCGGTAGTTTCAGTTTAGATGACTGCGCTTTTACAGCATCACTGTTGTCAGCATTCCTTGTTCCTTCAAACAGTGTTGCCAGCAGGCCGTAAACGATCACACCTTTTTTGCTGCCCTCCCTGTACGATTGCTCATAGTTATATTTCACCTCGTTGCGCAGGAAGTTGGCCAGGTTCTCATCTTTGATACTACCAAATGCATCAGCCACGTCTACTGCGTCTTCCAGGTCATCTTCTTTACCCTTGCCCAGGTCTGCTATGAAGTCTGTCATTACAGACAAACGCCTTACAGAATCCATAGTACCCAGGAAACGGTCCAGCGTGTTGTAACCCGCGCACATACGTATAAAGGTTCTGAACTTGTCGCGGTGTACCTTATCCAGCAGTTGGTCTCCACGCATATCACCCATACGCTCCATCATGCGGTTGAATGTACCCACAAAGCTACTCGTGTATATCTCATCCTGTCCGTACACCATAATAAAGTACAATACCTCAGGAGGCATGCCGTTCAGGCATTTAAAACGTACCGGTGGTTTTTCTTCGTGCAGGTCATTCATCTCACGTATATACCTCAGGCCACGGTAGTGCAGCTCATCGGTATATGTATCTCCGCCCAGCCCAACGTTTTCCAGTTTCAAACGTACCAGGTTCTGGTAAAACAGGTCTTCATTTGCAGTTATTGCGTCAATTTCCTGTACTGTCTTCTTACCGGTGTATATGTCATTCAGGAATGGCATTGCCCTCAGCGGCGACCTGGAGTTGCGGGCTATTTTTACAATAGTACGCACCAACGGGTCTTGGCATTGTTCTACTACATAGCGTATATAGCTGGTAGAGGTAGCGTAGTTGAATACTTTGTTGGGTACCACTCTCGCGGCAGCAGCTATCACGTCGCATGCATATGGGTGTTGCGCAAACTCGCTTATGCGGTCGATCATCATAGAAGGCTCCCTTCTGCCCATTTCCCTGTACAGGTATTGCCTGTCAGCGTCGCCGGTATCCAGTATCTGTGTACAGTTGTTAAGTGTGTATACATTCAGGTTGTTATCTATAAATTGTGATTTCCAACCCTCGAAGTGAGCTATGATGAACTCCCGCAGGTTGGTTACCTGCCTTTTGTAGAAATAGCCATCAGGCGCGGGGTCAGACAGGTAACGTTTCAGCAGGTCGTCTACCTGTTGCAGGTAGCGCAGCTTGCTGTTATGCTCCATCCTGGCGTCCCAGCCCGGTATCTCAGGTGGCAGATTCTCGATCATGATCTGTATCCTGTCCACTTCGTACAATAAGGATTGTGTAAACAAGCGGGAAAAGACCGTATCGTCTTTCACGGTTATCTTACCATCCAGTGCTCCGTCCGACTCGTCGGCCTGTTTCTGGAAAGCGTCAATATGCCCCCGTCCGTCGTGCCATAGCTGCCTTTGCAGTGGTATGGGGTTGATGAGCGTGTCTACATCGTAAATGCTGATGAACTTTTCCGTTTCTTCCTCGTCTTTCTTCTTCCTTTTTTGCGCCGCTACGGGTTCGCTTACCCAAATAATAAGCAATGCCAATAACCCGGCAAACTGGAATATCCTTTTTGTCATTATACTACTTTATACACTTAACAAGCGAAAATACGTAATGCATTTGTTAAGCATAAACGAATAAGGGTTATTAACCATTTATTATGAAATGGCTGTCAGCTCCTCTGTATACATAGGGAAACTGCTCATGAACTCGTTTACTTCGCCTTTTACAGCAGCTACTACCTGCTCATCATCGGCGTTGGTCAGTACACGGTCTACCCAGTCCACTATCTGTGGCATATGTTCTTCCTTCAGCCCGCGTGTGGTTACAGCCGGTACGCCTATGCGTATACCCGATGTAACGAAAGGAGAGCGGTCGTCAAAAGGAACCATATTTTTATTAAGCGTAATGTCTGCCTGCACCAGTGTGTTTTCCGCCTTTTTACCTGTTATGTTCTTATTGTGCAGGTCTATCAGCACCAGGTGGTTATCTGTACCGCCCGATACAACATTGTAATCTTTATTCATCAACGCAGCTGATAATGCCTGCGCATTGTTGATGACCTGTTGGGTATATACACCGAACTCCGGTTGCAGAATTTCATGAAACGCTACTGCTTTGGCAGCTATAGTATGCTCCAACGGACCGCCCTGTATACCCGGGAATACTGCCAGGTCTATCAGTTGGCTCATCATGCGTATGTCTCCTTTAGGGCCAGTAATGCCCCACGGGTTTTCAAAATCACGCTTCATCATGATGAGGCCGCCACGTGGGCCACGCAGTGTTTTATGCGTTGTGGTGGTCACAAAATGGCAATGCTCAAACGGGTCATTCAGGTGCTTTTTAGCAATCAGTCCCGCCGGGTGAGAAATATCTGCCAGTATCAATGCGCCAACCTTATCGGCTATGGTGCGGATGCGTGCATAATCCCAGTCGCGGCTGTAAGCTGATGCTCCGCATATAAGCAACTTAGGTTTATGCTCCAGCGCCTTCTTTTCCATGTCATCATAGTCCACCAGGCCGTCTTCTTTACGTACGCCGTAGTGGAATGCCTGGTACAGCTTGCCGGAAAAACTCACAGGCGAGCCATGTGTCAGGTGTCCGCCCATGCTCAGGTCCAGTCCCAGTATCACATCGCCGGGGTTCAGTGCCGCCAGCATTACGCCCGCGTTCGCCTGCGATCCGCTGTGTGGCTGCACGTTGGCGTATTCTACGCCGAATATCTCTTTGGCTCTCTCTATTGCCAGTGTTTCTGTCTTGTCTACTACTTCGCAACCGCCGTAATAACGCCTGCCGGGATAGCCCTCTGCGTATTTATTGGTCAGTACGCTGCCCATAGCCTGTATCACCTGCATACTGGCGAAATTTTCAGAGGCTATAAGTTCCAGCCCGCGGCGCTGGCGTTCCAGTTCTTCGTTGATCAACCCGAAGATGACGGTATCTTTTTGCATGTAGTAGATTTTATTCCGCAAGATAACGTAAACGGAGGGGAAAATGAAGCCTGAAGGGCCTGTACAAGTTTTATTGCCGGGTAACATGCCATCCGTTACTTTTGATAAAAAATATATCATGGCATCGATCAATCCTTATTTGACCTTTTTAGGTAACTGCGAAGAAGCATTTAATCATTACAAGTCCGTATTTGGCGGTGAATTCACATATGTAGGCCGTTTTTCTGAAATGCCTGAGAGCCCTGGTAACGAGGGACACTCCATGCCGGAGGAAGATAAAAACAAGATCATGCACATTTCTCTGCCTATCGGAAAGGGAACAGTGCTCATGGGCAGCGATACCGGTGGCGAATGGGCGTCACAAACTAAAATTGGTAACAATATAACCATCTCCGTTACAGCGGATAGCAAAGAGCAGGCGGATCAGTTATTCGCGGGGCTTTCAGACGGTGGTAATGTTACCATGCCTATGGCACCTACTTTCTGGGGCGATTATTTTGGTATGTGTACAGACAGGTTCGGTATCAATTGGATGATGAGCTTTAATGAGAACGCTCCACAAGGCTAGTGGAAATAACAGACAAAAAAGGTGCTGCCCGGGCAGCACCTTTTTTATTGTTTGATGATAATACTCCTGCAATGCCTTCCTTTTAATTAGCTTTTAAAAAATAAATTCAGATATTTGTCTTCAGAGGATAAACACATTCATTCACAGAAGACACGTTAGCTATGCTACGCAACTTAATAGTATTCAATGCCAAACCCGCTATTCTAGGGTTGATACTGATTTTTGTTATACTGAAAGCACTGATGATATACCTGCATGGTGTGAAAGGGCACTTTCTGCGTACGTTTTTCATGTCACTCAGCATTTTAGGGCGTGGGGTAATAGATAACACGTTCTACGAAAACCTGCAGAAATACTACCGCGTCAGCAATAAGATCAATAAGTTCTTTTATGTGGTTATTATATTACTTGGGGTCTTATACTACGTCTTTAAGTTCTACATGCCTGCCAGGTAAACCAACCCAGCCGATACAATTTGTCATGCTCAATGCAGTGAAGCATCCGCCAAATGAATAGCGATGTAGCTTTATGTAAAAGCATTGTGCCCCGCTGGCGGGGGTGGCCGAGTGCAGCGAGGTCGGGGGGGGATGCGTTATGAGGGTTGTTCGTCGCGACAACATCCACGACATTAGTCTCCCCGAAATGAAATCCCGCCACAGGCGGGAGGGGATAGGGGGACACGGTGTTTGCCGGGGAACACAACAAAGAATACCTCCATGTAATAATAAATTTTACAAAATGAACTATTTATAGTATATTTGTTATTAAAATAAAAAGCTGATATACCCTATCAGCTCAGTACCACTATAAATAATATATAAAACAATGTATCTATACCCTCCATTATTTCAGATATTCAAAAGCCCTGCATATGCTGGGCTTTTTTGTAAATTGTTAAGTACACTGAGACTATCGTTTTACTTAACATTACTTAATAGTTTTTCTTACAAGTTGTTCATTGTCAATGTTTTGCGAAAATATATTATTAACTTTTGATTAAACTTAAAATCGACGTTACTTAACAATTTATCCAACATGTGCCATTCTCGCATTGCCGCATTGGCACATTACCGCATTGAAGTAATTAAACTACTTTTGCCAATCTTAAAATATGGATACAAAAACAGTCAACATATTAGCCATTGAGTCCTCATGTGACGATACGAGTGCTGCCGTTATCAGCAATGGCAAAGTGCTGAGTAACCTGGTTGCAACGCAAAAGGTGCATGAGCAGTATGGAGGTGTGGTGCCGGAGATGGCATCCCGCGCACATATGCAGAAGATAGTGCCGGTAGTGGAGGTAGCATTAAGAAATGCAGGTATTACCAAACAGGATATCAATGCGGTAGCCTATACGCAGGCACCGGGGTTGATAGGCTCTTTACTGGTAGGTGCATGCTTTGCCAAATCATTCGCACAGGCTATGGGGCTGCCTATGCTGGCGGTACACCATATGCAGGCGCACGTACTGGCGCACTTTATTGACGATCCGCAGCCGGAGTTCCCTTTTCTCTGTCTTACGGTTTCGGGTGGTCATACACAGATCGTGCTGTGCCGCAGCCACCTGGATATGGAGGTGCTGGGCGAAACAATAGACGATGCAGCGGGTGAGGCTTTCGATAAAACTGCTAAAATGCTTGGCCTGCCATACCCTGGCGGACCAATAGTTGACAAGCTGGCAAAAGAAGGAGACCCCCATAAGTTCCCTTTCCCGATGTCAGACATGAAAGATTATGATTACAGTTTCAGTGGTGTAAAAACCTCTGTATTATACTTTCTGCAAAAACAGAAGAAAGCTGATCCTTTATTTGTTGAGGATAATATCAACGATATCTGTGCGTCGGTACAGCATACCATTATCAAAACACTGCTGAAGAAATTTGAACTGGCTGCGAAAGAGTATGGAGTGAAACATTTGGGCATAGCGGGTGGTGTATCCGCAAATAGCGGCTTGCGTACAGCCTTCAGCGAAATGTGCGAAAAGAATGGCTGGCAGGCGCATATCCCGCAGTTTCAGTATTGCACGGATAATGCGGCTATGATAGGTATTACAGGTTATTACAAATACCTCTCAGGCGATTTTGCTGACCTCTCTGTTAGTCCCACTGCAAAAGCCGCGTGGCAATGAGCAACGGGTACTTCCGGTTCAAGCAGTTCACTATCCACCAGGACAGGTGCGCTATGAAAGTCTCTACAGATGCGTGTATACTCGGGGCTTGGGTAGATCCGGACGGAGCATGTAAAAGAATATTGGATATCGGCACCGGTACTGGCTTACTGGCATTGATGCTGGCACAAAAAACAGGAGCCGTTATTGATGCGGTAGAGCTGGATAGTGATGCTGCTGAACAGGCAAACGAAAATGTGGATGAATCTCCATGGAAGGATAGGGTGAATATTATACAGTCAGATGTGGTAGGTTATAACTTTCAGCATAAGTATGATATGATCATCACCAACCCGCCGTTCTTTAATAATAGCCTGCTGGGTCCTGCGGAAGATAGGAACCGGGCAAGGCATACTACGACACTCAATTATCAGCAGTTGCTGGATGTGATAAAAGACAATATAGCGGATGACGGTGAAGCTGCTATACTGCTGCCTGTAGCTGAATTCAGTGTTTGGGAGGAGTTACTTGCTGCACATAACTGGCAGGTAGTTAAACAACTGAACATACACCCCCGTACAGGGCAGGCTGCAAATAGGGTTGTAGCTGTTTGTATACCCGGTTTGGGAAAGCAGGTTGAGGTACATGAACTGTATATCAGATCAGCAGGTAATGAGTATACGGATGAATTCAGTGCTTTGATGCATCCGTATTACCTGGATAAGTAGGCGTTTACAGCACCTCGTCTTCGCTTACTTCATCATCAGTAGTATAGTTGCGACGGATGAGTTTGCTCTCTATGAGAGCCTTATGGTAGAGTGAGTGCTTTACATACTTGCGTGTCATGAAGTAAGAGATAGCACAAACGATCATTAGCGGGATGAACAAGGTGTAGCCGCCGGTTATTTCTGCCAGCAGGAATATAGCAGTAAGCGGGGCGTGCATCACACCGGCAAGAACACCGGCCATACCGGTAACTATAAAGTTGGGAGATTTGATATTAAAGTCGGTTTGGAAATTGGGTATGTACCTGGTCATATCAGAGGCCAGGTTGACAAGGTATGAGAAGGCAAAACCCGCCGTGCCGCCAATGATGAGTGAAGGTGCGAATATACCGCCATTACCACCTGCCCCGATAGTAAGTACCGCGCTCAATGGCTTGAGCAATATCACCAGCAGGCACATGCCGATTATGGCGATATGCACATTGCCCAGCTTCCGGAAGATGGAGTGAGATGTAAGGACATCTGTATTGCCGTTCAGCAGGCTGGTTATCAGTCCATAACCCTCACCGTACAGGTTGGGTACTATGAATATGAGTAAGCACAATGGCACTGCGCCCTTCAGCCAGGTCTTGTATGTGTTGGGCATATTGTCAAAGCGGGTTTCCAGCCGCTCTACTACATTGGTGGTGTATACGGATAGCAGGCCGCACAGTATACCCAGTAGTATATAAAAAGGTATGGAGCTCATCTCCCATGCCACAATGTTGAAGGCAAAGAACTTTTCAGGGTATAATACCTGTGATATAACAGTAGCTGTCGCTGTTGAAATAAGCAAAGGGATGAAAAACGGGATATTGAAGTCAAGCAGGAGTACTTCCAGTGCAAAGATGATACCTGCTATGGGGCAGTTAAAGATGGCCGCTATACCACTGGCGGCACCACAGGCTACCAGCAGTGTTATGTCACGGTATGACAGGCGCAGGTCGCGCCCGGTATTGGAGCCTATGGCACTACCTGTAGCTACAATGGGAGCCTCAAGTCCTACAGAACCGCCCATGGCAACGGTTACTGCACTGGTTAGTATATGCCCGAATGTATGTTGTATACCAATACGGCTTTTCTCGGTTAGCACGCTTTTCAGGATGAACCCTACGCCGCGCGTCAGCTTACCCTGGAATACCCTTTTTAGCAGCAGGAAAGATATTCCCACCCCTATAAGCGGGAATATGGCTGTAAGCCAGTTGCTGTTCATTACGTCATTTAGCCTGTTGGCCTGGTGCTCTACAAATCCTACAAGCAGCTTCAGGAATACGGCCGCCAGGGCAGATAACGCACCAATGATAAAACTGACGAATATGATGAAATTCCTATGCCGAACGTATTTAGTCCTTACATGGTCGAGCCTGATTAGTAAACGGCCTAAGTGTTTTTGATAATACGTCATTGTAGTCGGTGCAAAGGTACGTTAGTATATAATAAAAGCATAGTAGCATCTTGTGTTATATAAACTAATGGTTATGTGATGTGGGTAACAAGTTATTTTCGAGCGATTGCGATGTTAAAAAGAATTACAAATTAAACATTAGTAAGTATATACTATTTGTGAAAATTCATATATGATGTGCGGAAAATTTTCGATTAGTTAATACTATGAGTTTCAGGTGTAACAATTTTAAATTACTTTTGCACGCAATATCAGCCTGTGCTTTGGGCGGGTATTAGTATTGTTTTCATATATGTAAAGTGATATTGGAATATGATTTGTATATTGATGATTGTCAATTATGTATAAAGTCTATTCTAACTATAAGTATCGTCTTTAATAATTTAAGTTAATGGATAACGGCGTTTCTAACAACAATACCAGTCAAAATACGGATATATCAAATGAGGGTGAAAGTAGTTTACTTAACCTGAAATGGATTTTTACGACATTATTGGCTACATGGCCATGGTTTGTGGCCAGCCTTGGTCTTGCATACCTGATCTCATTTATGTACCTGAGGTACACCACGCCTATATACAGGGTGGGTAATGAAATACTGGTAGAGGACAGCCGTAGTAGTATGACGGTCTCCGGCGAAGCCAAGATACTTTCAGAGATGGGATACGGCCGTAATAGCGGTGATAACATCAATAATGTTATGCGTTCGTTCAAGAAGAACGAGTTGATGAAAGGGGTAGTATCTAAGCTTAAATTAAATATCAGGTACTATGAGTATGGCCGGTTCAAAACCACTGAGTTCTACAATAACAGTCCTTTCATTTTAAATGTTCCTGATAGTATACTGCACACTTTAAAGAATAGCTACTCATATATTGTAGTATTCAATGATGATGGTTCTTTCAACTATAAACATAAAGGAACTGAGAAGTTTGAAAAAGGTAAGCTGGATCAGCAGCTTGATCTGTCATTCGGTACTGCAACGATTAAGAGAACAGGTTTCCCACTGCACGTAGGTAGTGAATATGAGATAAGTATTACAGGTGAGATGAATGCAGCCCGTGGATTTGTAGGTAGTGTGTCGCTTGACAGACCTGATAAGACCGATAACTCCGTACATATTTATTCAATTGACGTATTGCCGGAAAGAGGTATAGATATCATCAATACACTTGTGGATGTCTATATGGTGTCCAACGTTGAGGAGAAGAACCAGAACGCTGAAAATATCATCAAGTTCATCAATGACCGTATCAGTAGCGTAGACTCTGAATTAGGTAGAGTGGAGATGGATATTGAGACTTTCAAGAAAGAGAATGACTTTACAGCTCCTGAAATGCAATCTGAGTTGCTTTACGCGAATACTGATAAATACTACCAGGCCCTGTCTGAACTGGAAGTAAAGCTACAGGTTGTAAAGACGCTTGACGATTATGTTGTACAGAATGGAAAGAACTTTGAGTTGATACCTACCACCTTATTTATGGACAATGAGTCTTTAACAGGTGCACTCGCTGAATATAATGCTCTGCTTGCGGAGCGGGAGCGAAAGCTGATAAGCCATCAGGAAAATGGCCCGGTAATAAAAGCTATAGACAAAGACCTGATGGGTAAACAAAAGCTCATAGTAAACAACATCAAGGTTATTAAAGAGGGGCTTAACGTACAGATCAAGGAATTGAAGCAGAAGGCCGGATTGATTGATAAAGAGATCAAGTTGGTTCCTAAGAAAGAAAGGCTGTTTTTGGAAAAATCAAGGCAGCAGACCGTTCAGCAGGAGCTATACCTCTTCTTACTGAAGAAAAGGGAAGAAACAGCTGTGACAAAGGCTGCAACAACTGCAAACGTAACTGTGATCAACGAGGCAGTAAGTCATGGAGCCATATCGCCTAATACGCATAAGATCAAAAACAGGGCACTGCTTATCGGTTTCCTGATACCTATGATATTTTTCTCAGTGCGTAGGTTGCTGAATAATAAGATCATCGCTAAAGTAGATATAGAAAATAACTCAGACATATCAGTACTGGGTGAGATAGGACACTTTAAAGAAGATGAGAACCAGGTGGCTGTGAAGAGAAACAGCAATACGGCATTGTCGGAACAGTTCAGGGCATTGCGAACGAATATACAATTCCTGCTGCCTGAAAAGAAAGACAAAACGATACTGCTTACTTCAAGTATGAGTGGTGAGGGTAAATCATTTGCAGCTATTAACCTGGCTATTACGTTTGCCATTTCAGGCAGCAGGGTAGTGCTTATTGAGTTTGACCTGAGAAAGCCGAAAATATCCAAGCATCTTGGCCTGGATAAGTCTGTAGGTATATCGGGCTATACTATTGGTCAGTATGAAGTGGATGACATAGTTATACCTTCAGGTATTGATGATAACCTGTTTGTTATACCTTCCGGCCATATACCTCCTAACCCGGCAGAACTTATGATGATGCCAAGGGTGGATGAGATGTTTGCCAAATTAAGAGAAGACTTTGATTATATCATTGTGGATACGGCCCCAGCCGGACTGGTTACTGATGCGATACTGCTGAACAGGTTTGCAAGCACTTGCCTGTACATTGTAAGGCAGGGCTATACATACAAACAACAGATACAACTGGCTAATGATTTGAAGAGAACGGGCAGGATACCTAAGATCAACTTCGTGATCAACGACGTTGTTCAGACAAGGGGCTACTCTTACGGTTATGGCTACGGTTATGGTTATGGCTATGGTTATGGCTATGGTTACGGCTATGGTTATGGTGAACATGGCTCCGGTTACTATCAAAAAGAAGAAACGCCGATTGACAGAATGAAGGGACGGTTCAATAAACTGTTCAGAGGCAAGCGTAAATAACTTTTACGCCTGTTTGTTCATGTAAATAAATTCTCCGGCCCTTTCATCACCAACGCGCATTTTTATGTGTTAGCTAATGACCGCATTAGAGGTGCGTGTTTTGATAATAAAGTGTTCAAAACTAGGTCGTCGTACCCCAGTGTGTGACTGACGGAGGCGAAGCCGTCTGATGAACTTAGTTTAACAGGATTATAAGTGAGTCCCTGTCAAAAAGAAATGAAACGAATTCTATTCCTTAACTTGACTGCTTTCTCCCAAACCGGGGGAATCGAAAGGTTTAATAAGTGTTTTTTGAAGGCTTTAGGAGAGCTGGATAAAGAGGGGGTTACGGATAGCTATTCATTATCGGCCTATGATGACAGTGTGTCAGAGCAGTATTATGATGCGGCTCGTTATAAAGGCTTTGGCAAAAACAAGATCTCATTTGTTTTAGGCAGCCTCGCTAAGGCCGGCAAGTATGATGTAATATTTCTTGGTCATGTAAATCTTGCATCCGTGGGTATTGTTATCAAGCGTTTGTACCCTTCAAAGAAGGTAATACTGATAACACATGGGATAGAAGTGTGGACTCAGCTGACAGGGATAAAGAAAAAAATACTTGATGTAGCTGACAGGGTAATGTCAGTAAGTAGTTTTACCAAAAATAAATTAAAGGAAGTACAAGGTATAAACGGAAACAAGGTTACTGTTTTCCCGAATACGATCGATCCTTATTTTTCTATACCCGATAATGTAAGAAGAGTTGACTCTTTACGTGAGCGTTATGATATCAATAAAGAGGACTTCGTAATATATACTTTAACAAGGCTGGCTAATACAGAGTTGTACAAAGGGTACGATAAAGTGATCAAGGCATTGCCTGCTATCATAAAAGAATACCCCAATACTAAATATGTAATAGCCGGCAAATACGATGCCGCTGAAAAAGAAAGGATAGATAAACAGGTAGCAGCTGAGGGGTTACAGGAACATGTTATCCTCACAGGCTATTTGCAGGAAGAAGAACTGGTAGCACACTACCAGATGGCTGATCTTTATATTATGCCGAGCCGGAAAGAAGGTTTCGGCATAGTGTTTATAGAGGCATTGGTATGTGGTTTGCCTGTTATTGCCGGTAATGCAGATGGTAGCGCCGATGCATTGCTGAACGGTGAGTTAGGAACACTGATAGATCCGAATAGTGTGGAGGATATAGCGGCTGCGTTGAAAAAGCATATACAAAACAATAACAGGAATAAGGAAGAAGAAAGACTGGCTGTAAGGGAGAAAACCCTTGACAGTTTTGCGTTTGACAGGTATAAACAACGCCTGGCAAACATTATTGCTGAATGTTGATGTCAGCAGAGAACATCATAAAATCTGATATGGCGAAAGTAGCATTAATAACAGGTATCACAGGGCAGGATGGAGCGTATCTTGCAGAATTCTTATTGAAGAAAGGCTACATAGTACATGGCATAAAAAGAAGAAGCTCTTTATTCAATACAGACAGGATAGACCATTTGTACCAGGACCCCCACGTAAGGGACAGGCATTTTATATTGCATTATGGAGATCTGACAGACAGCACTAACATTATACGTATCATACAGGAAGCGCAGCCTGACGAAATATATAACCTGGGAGCAATGAGCCATGTGAAAGTGAGCTTTGAGACCCCTGAGTATACAGCGAATACTGACGCGATAGGAACGCTGAGGATACTGGAAGCAGTACGCCTGCTGAATATGACAGAGAAGGTTAAGATATACCAGGCCTCTACATCTGAATTATATGGAGAAGTTCAGGAGATACCTCAAAAAGAAACTACCCCTTTTTATCCCCGTTCGCCATATGGAGTTGCAAAGCTTTATGGGTACTGGATAACTGTAAACTACCGCGAGGCGTATAATATGTATGCCTGCAACGGGATACTGTTCAACCACGAAAGCCCTTTGAGGGGAGAGACATTTGTTACCCGTAAAATTACAAGAGCTGTCGCTCAAATATCGTTAGGGCTTCAGGAGAAGTTCTACATAGGTAATATGGATGCGAAAAGGGACTGGGGGCATGCGAGGGACTACGTTGAAGCTATGTGGCTGATGCTGCAACAGGAACAGGCTGAAGATTACGTGATAGCTACCGGTATAACAACAACAGTAAGAGATTTCATAAGCATGGCTTTTGCAGAAGTAGGAGCTGAAATAGAATTTAAAGGTGAAGGTGTACACGAAGTAGGGGTGATAAAAACATGCCCTGAGCATGGTATGATGAAACCGGGGCAAGAAGTAGTATCAGTAGATCCTAAATACTTCCGCCCTACAGAAGTGGACCTGCTGATAGGTGATGCCACCAAAGCAAAAGAAAAATTGGGCTGGCAGGCAAAGACCCCACTTAATGAATTGGTGAGTGAGATGGTAGCGGCAGACGTTGAAGCATTTAAGAAAGATAAACTGCTGAAAGAAGCAGGATACGATTTTATACAGCAGCACGACTAATGGAAAAGAGCAGTAAGATATTTATAGCGGGCCACAGAGGTATGGTGGGTAGTGCTATACTGAGAAAACTTGAAAAAGACGGTTTTGATAACCTGGTATACAGAACATCTTCGGAACTGGATTTACGTAACCAGGAAGCTGTTGCCTCATTTTTCAGAGAAGAAGGTATTGAGTATGTTTTCTTAGCAGCTGCGAAAGTAGGGGGTATACTCGCTAATAATACTTACCGTGCAGAGTTCCTGTACGATAACCTGATGATACAGAACAACGTTATTCATGAAGCATACAAAGCAGGCGTGAAGAAACTATTGTTCTTAGGGTCTTCCTGTATATATCCTAAGCTGGCTGAGCAACCACTTGGAGAAGACGCTTTGCTTACCGGGCTACTGGAGCCAACCAATGAACCATATGCAATAGCTAAGATAGCAGGCATAAAAATGTGTGATGCATACAGAGACCAGTATGGTTGTGATTTTATTTCGGCGATGCCTACGAACCTGTATGGCCCGAATGATAATTATGACCTGAAAAAATCGCATGTGTTACCGGCACTGTTGCGAAAGTTTCATGAAGCGAAAGAGTCCGGTGCTGATAGTGTAGAAGTTTGGGGTACAGGTTCTCCTTTAAGAGAGTTCCTTCATGTTGATGACCTTGCAAATGCATGTGTGTTTTTAATGGAAAGCTATAATGAGGCAGGACATATTAATGTTGGGTCAGGTAGTGAGATAACGATTAAAGAACTGGCTGAACTTATTAAATCTGTTGTGGGTTTTGAGGGCGCATTGAACTGGGATACAACGAAGCCTGACGGTACGCCGCGCAAGTTGATGGACAGCAGTAAGATAAATAAGCTGGGATGGAAGCCTGAGATCGGCTTGAAAGAAGGTATAACAACAGTTTACGAAGAAAAATTCGCAAAAATCAATAATTAGTTTGTTTCTAAATGGACAAGAACAATAATGAATGGTCGCTGATAATAAAACCTAAGTATGGTTTATTAGATGTGAACCTGAAAGAAATATGGCGATACAGGGACTTGGTGGCGTTGTTGGTGAAAAGAGATTTTATCGCATTTTACAAGCAAACTATTCTCGGTCCGTTATGGTTTCTTATTCAACCTGTAATGACAACAGCAGTTTATGTGTTTTTGTTCAATACAGTTGCAAAAATAAGTACTGAAGGAGCACCGCCGATTTTGTTCCAATTGGCAGGTATTACATGCTGGATGTACTTTTCAGAAGCCCTTGTGAAAACGTCTGATACGTTTATAGCTAATGCCAATATTTTCGGTAAAGTGTATTTCCCCCGTATCATCATTCCTATCTCTATTATTTTATCGTCTATGATAAAGCTTGGGGTGCAGCTTTTACTGTTCTTCTGTATCTGGGCCTACTTTATGCTTTTTACGGATGCTAACGTGCACCTTACCTGGGCGGCATGGTTGTTTCCTGCATTAGTATTGATCATGGCATTGCAGGGTTTAGGTTTAGGTATAATTATATCCTCGCTTACATCAAAGTACAGGGACCTGCGGTTCCTGTTGACCTACGGTATTCAGCTATTGCAGTTTACCACAACAGTAGCTTACCCGTTGTCTGAAGCACCTAATGCAGTCAAGCCATACATTGGGTACAATCCGGTTACTTCAATATTAGAAACATTCCGCTTTGGTTTTTTAGGAACAGGGCAGTTTTATTACAGCTATTTCATCTATAGTATTATTATGACCATTATTTTACTGGTTATAGGAATAATTATGTTCAATAGGGTAGAGAAAACCTTTATGGACACCGTTTAAAAGAAAATCAATGTCTAATATAGCGATCAGTGTAGAAAATGTTTCAAAGATGTACCGCCTGGGCCAGGTAGGTACAGGCACTCTATCTCATGATATGAAGAGGTGGTGGTATAAAGCAAGAGGCAAAGAAGACCCGTACAAACTTGTGGGTGAAGAGAACAAGCGTGATGAGAAAGGAGGTGACTATGTATGGGCACTCCAGGATATGTCGTTTGACGTTGAAGAAGGTGAGGTTTTGGGTATTATTGGTAGAAACGGAGCCGGGAAGTCAACACTGCTAAAACTATTGTCAAGGGTTACCGCTCCCACAACAGGCGAAATAAAAGTTAAAGGCAGGATTGCCAGTTTACTTGAGGTAGGTACAGGATTTCACCCGGAGTTGTCAGGCAGTGAAAATATATTCCTGAATGGTGCGATACTTGGTATGACGAGGCCGGAGATAAAAAAGAAGTTTGATGAGATAGTGCAGTTTGCGGGTGTAGAACGTTACATAGGTACTCCTGTAAAAAGATATAGTTCGGGAATGTACGTTCGCCTGGCATTTGCTGTTGCAGCACACCTTGATCCTGAAATTTTGATTGTTGATGAGGTGCTTGCAGTTGGTGATGTGGAGTTTCAGAAAAAGTGCATAGGCAAAATGAAGGATGCCAGTGAAAAGGCAGGAAAAACCGTGTTGTTTGTAAGTCATAATATGGCATCAATTGAAGCACTTACAAACAAGGCTATAGTACTAGACCACGGGAAAATTGACTTTACAGGTACGCCAAGACAGGCCATTGACAGGTATTTTGAAAAAGTATCAAGAGGCATTACAGATGTTCTTTCAGATCGTAAAGATTTCATGGGAGATAACTCGATATTGTTCAAAAGAGCATGGATAGAGGATGACAAGGGTAGTGTAGTAGAAGAGATAGTTTCAGGAGATGATGTTTATTGCTGCCTGGAATATGAAGTGCTGGACAAGTATAATAATTACGATACCGTTGAAATAGCGTTGGGCGTTTACACACAAAGTGAGGCTCGGGTAACTGACCTGTGGAACGAATCAACAGGAGACAGGCTTAACTTGAAAGAAAACAGAAAGGGGGTTATCAGGTGTAAGATATCGAACCTGCCGCTTAATGCAGGTGCGTTCTATTTCAATATTTATTGTAAGTCGTACGGTGAGGTGAGATACGCGATAGAAAGGGCTTGCTCATTCAGGGTGATACCCGGAGACTTCTTTGGTTCGGGTATATTGCTGAACGAAGACGCAGGTGTGGTATTGGTACAACAAAGCTGGGGAATAGAATAATAAACCGATGCCGGACAGGAAACAATACGCTGTAATTATTATTAACTCTGATGTTAAAAAGGAGCAGCGTGTAATAAAAACGATTGAGGCACTGCACAAGGTTGATATTACACCTGTAATATTTTCGTACACACAAGAGTATAAGGGCTGCATTTGCCTGCCCTATATTGATATAGAAGGGCCCAAGAGCAACCTTAAACGCCCTGTACTGATACGCAAGATATTTTCACTGCGATACAGGATATTGGTTCGTAAACAAGAACTGTTCAATAAGTGGTTTTACAGCGACTATAAAAAGGTAGCCGGAAAAATGAGGATGGCATTAAGTCCTTATGAAAAAGATACCGTGGTTGTTGTGGCGCATCATTTCAGCAACCTGCCGGTTGGGGCTATGCTGTCGAAAAGCATGAACGTTAAACTGGTATTCAATGCACATGAGTATTATCCTGAACAATTTTCAGGAACACCTTCATGGCATATTATCAGGGAGAAACTTAATTGGGTAGGGCATCACTTTCTGAAATACTGTCACCGCTTATTTACTGTTTGTGACGGGATATTGAAAAGATACGGTTCTGAATTCTCTTTGAGTGAAGATAAACAGGTGCTGGTAACCAATGCAACCATGTACTGCAAACAGAGCCCGACTCCTACAGGTGAAAAAATAAGGCTGATACATCACGGTGTAGCCGGGGTGAACAGGAAACTGGAGTTGATGCTGGATGTTGCTGACCTGGTGGATAAAGACAGGTTTGAATTTCACTTCATGCTGGTGCCGAGCGTGTCTGATATGGAATATTTTGAAGGCTTGAAGCAACAAATAGAAAGCAGGGATAATTGCTTTTTTGTTGATCCTGTTCCTACATTAGAGATACCAGCTAAAGTGAACAACTATGACCTTGGCTTTTATGTGTATGACGACAACGGCAATTTCAATATGAAGCATTACCTGCCCAATAAGTTGTTTGAATTTATACAAGGCAGGCTGGGTATAGTGATAGGACCTTATGTTGAAATGAAAAGTGTTGTTGAAGAGTATGGAATAGGGGTTGTGTCAGCTACAAATGACCTGCAGGAGATTGCAAATATGATCAACGCTCTTACCAAAGAGCAGGTAGATAATTTTAAAAAGAATACTGAAAGAGCTGCCGTTGAGTTGTCCGGAGAAAAACAGATAGATAAAATGGCGGCTGTGTTTTCAGAAATAAAAAAATCATTAAAGTAGATATATGGAGTATAGAGAATGTACCAAATTGCTATTTGATACACATGACGACCCCAGCATGACATTTGATAAAGATGGTGTCTGCAACTACTACTACGAATATCTTGAAGCTAAGAAGAATTATGTAAAAACAGGGGCTGAAGGTGAAGCCGCTGTACAGCATTTTATAAAGTATGCAAGGGAGAAGCGTACAGGTGAGTACGATTGCATAATCGGTGTGAGTGGCGGTGTCGACAGTACTTATATGTTGCACCTGGTGAAGGAGGAGATGGGTTTGAATCCACTGGCGGTACACTTTGATAACGGATGGAATAGTGAACTGGCGGTAAAGAACATTGAAAGTGTTACCCAAAAGCTGGGCATAGATCTGCAGACCTATGTAATAGACTGGGAAGAGTTCAAGGATATTCAAAAAGCATATTTTGATGCTGGGGTTATTGACCTTGAGGTGCCTACAGATCACGCTATATATGGTGCGATGTACAAGCTGGCGATGGACAATAACATCAAAGTGATATTCAGTGGGGTGAATGTGGTGTCAGAGTCTATTATGCCGCATCATTGGTCGTACGATAAAATGGACTTTATCAACCTGCTGGATATTCATAAAAGGTTCGGTAAGGTAAAGCTGAATAACTACCCCCTGGTAGATAATGCGTTCAGGAAGAAAATAGACGGAGCGAATATTGAAGTGTTCAGGTTACTGAACTATGTGCCATACAATAAAAAAGACGTTGAGAGCCTGCTTGAAAATCAACTGGGCTGGAAACCCTATGGTGGTAAACACTACGAGTCAATATTCACAAGGTTTTACCAGGGGTATATCCTGCCTAAGAAGTTTGGTGTTGATAAGCGGAAGGCTCACTTGTCGAACCTGATATGCAGCGACCAAATGACCAAAGAGGAGGCAAAGAAAATAATAGCTGTATCTGACTACCCAGAAGATCTGCAGGCACAGGATAAAGAGTATGTGTGCAAGAAACTGAACTTCAGCCCTGAGTGGTTTGAAGAATATATGAAGAAGCCGGAAGTGCCGCATACGTTTTACCTGAATGCAAAATCTTCATTGTATGAAAGGTATCCTATGCTAGCCCCCATGCGCCCGATAGGGAACATCGTGAAAAAAATGTTTAACATGAAGTACAGAGCAATTAAATGATAACCTGCAGTAAGTGTATACTGGATAGCAATGACGATCCGGACCTGACGCTGGACGAGAACGGCGTCTGTAATTATTGTCATGAGTATGACATGAAATTTAAGACCAATGTGCTCACCGGAGCTGCCGCAGAACAGAAGATCAGTTCTATGGTAGAGGAGATCAGGGCGAGTAAGCCGGCAGGTGAATATAATTGTATACTCGGGTTGAGCGGTGGCGTAGATAGTAGCTATTTAGCATTGCTGGCTAAGCAGTATGACCTGAAGCCATTGTGCCTGCACTTTGACAATGGATGGAACAGTGAGCTTGCCGTAAAGAATATTGAGAATATTGTAAATAAGCTGGGTTTTGAATTAGAAACCTTTGTAATAGACTGGCCTGAATTCAGAGACCTGCAAAGGGCTTACCTACAGGCGGGTGTTATAGATATTGAAGCACTGACGGATCACGCGATATTTGCTGCATTATACAGAACAGCAGTTGAAAGGAATATCAAGTATGTGCTGAGTGGGTTCAATATTGTTACAGAAGGTATCATGGTAAAAGACTGGACCTATCGTAAAGCAGACTATATCAACATACTCGACATTCATGAGCATTATGGTACGATTCCTTTAAAATCGTACCCGATGATGAACAGGAAGATGAAGAAGAAGATAAATGAATGGTTGGTGACGGTAGAACTGCTGAACTGGATAGACTATGATAAGAATGAAGTAAAGGCCAAACTTCAAAAAGAACTTGACTGGAAGGACTATGGTGGTAAGCACTACGAGTCCATTTTTACCAGGTTCTACCAGGCATATATATTGCCGAATAAGTTTGGTGTTGATAAGAGGAAGGTGCACTTATCTAACCTGATATGTTCGGGGCAGATAACCCGTGAGGCGGCATTAGAAGAGATGAAGAAGCCGCTTTATGATGAGCAACAGCTGAAGATCGATAAAGAATTTGTGTTGAAGAAACTGGGCTATACTGCGGAAGAGTTTGATGAGATAATGAATACGCCTCCACGCAGGCACGATGAGTTTAAAAAAGAAGGGTCGTTGTTCTATTACTATCCTATACTCATGCCGTTACGTTCGTTGTGGGAGCGCTATAAAAAAATGAGAGGCATAAGCTAATGAATGACTTGTTCTCAGTCATAGTAGCCAATTATAACAACGGGAGGTATCTGTCATTTCTTGTAGATAGCCTGAAAGCTCAGACTTACAGCAACTGGGAGTTGCTGATAGCTGATGACGCATCTACGGATGATAGTGTTGATTATATCAGGAAAATTGCGTCAGAGGACTCAAGAATAAAATGGGTGCAGCATGATGAGAATAGGGGGGCTGGTGCAACTTTTAAATCAGCCATGGATATTTCAGAAGGTGAAATAATAGGAATGCTCGGGGCTGATGATGCATTGGAACCTGATACATTGGCAACAATGGCTGAAGCGCATAAAAAGTATCCGGAAGCCTCTGTTATAACTTCAAAAGCATATGACTGTGACGATAGCATGCAGAAAACAGGATTGTGTGATATAAGTGGTAAGCAGCCTGAAGGGGTTTCTTTCATACATGATATTAAAGTCAGCAACTTCATCACTTTCAAAAGATCGAAATACAAAGCAACACTTGGTTTTGATCCTGAACAGCGCAGAGCAGTAGATCATGATCTGCTGTTGAAGCTGGAAGAAGTAGGAACAATAGAGTTTGTTGAGAAGCCTTTGTATTTGTACAGGCGGCATGCAATGGGTATATCCCAGGGCGGCAACGGATTGAAAGCAGCAAATTTCGCCCTGTTGGCTAAAATGAAAGCCTATCACAGGCGTGATGCCGCACATTTCGAGCCTAACTATACTAAGTCAGAATATAACGCGCTGGCATGGTTATACTACACGAGAGTGGCGTATCAATCCAGTGTTCAGAAAGATATTTCAGAAGCGGTAAAGTATAACCTGCAAGCCATTGTGCATAAGCCAACGTATATACTGAATAAGAGTTTCTGGTCTGTGTTTTACCGTTCATTCAAAACCCTGCTTGCATAATGCGATTAGTGTTCTTGACAATAAACGGGGATGCATGGGGAGGCAGCGAAGTGCTTTGGGTAAAAACCGCGAAGCTGGCATTGGAAGAGGGGCATGATGTTTTGGTTTCCATGTTTGATTTTGAAAAACTGCCGGAACCTATTGAAGAGCTGAGAAGGATGGGCGCTGAATTTTATTTCAGGAGAAAGTTTTACCCCGCGTTGCCAGAGCGTGTAAGAAAGAAGATGCGCAATAAATTATTGCCCGAAGGTAAGAAGACAACGTACCACGACTATATATTGAACTATAAGGCAGACAGGGTGCTTTTTAACCTTGGTGGGGGTGATGAGATAGCCAGGGATGAACATGACCTGCTACTATTTGTGAAGCAGACGAATATTAAATACTCAGTGTTTTGCCATAGCATTTCCTTAGTGCCTGATACAGATGCCAAGCTGAATAAACATATGAGGTTGTCTTTCGAAATGGCCGAAAAGGTGTTTTTTACCAGTAAGATGCAGGTAGAGATGTTAAGGCATCAATTAATGTATGACCTGTCGAATGCAGTTGTGTCAACTCATCCTGTCAATATCGAAAAGCCGGGCTATATTGAGTTCCCTGAAACAAGTGTACCACATTTTGCACTGGTAGGGGCTTTGACCATCAGGTACAAGGGGCAGGATATAGCATTGAAGGCATTTTCAGGAGAGGCCTGGAAAGACAGGGACTTTGTTGTAAATGTATATGGCGCAGGAAGTGACGAGTCTTTTTTGAAACAGTTAGTGAACTATTATGGTTTAGAAGATAAGGTGAGGTTTTGTGGTTATGGTGTAAAGATGGAGCAGGTATGGAAAGATAACCAAATCATGCTTCTGCCTTCAAGGCAGGATTCCGGCCCCATTACATTGTTTGAAGCAATGTGCTGTGGCAGGCCTGTAGTAGGAACAAGAATGGGAGCAATCCCGGACTATGTAGAAAATGGTGTAAACGGCCTGGTATGTGAACCTCATAGTTACTCATCTTTTGCGGATGCCCTGGAAGCTGCATGGCAACAAAAAGATAAATGGGAAGAGTGGGGGAAAGCATCGTGGAGAATGATCAATGAACGTTATGATTTTCATCCGGAGCAAACAATGCTCAAACATCTTACGGGTGAATTGAACTAATAATGCGAATACAATAATGCCTCGCAAAGGCCTTAAGAGTAAATAGCCAGGATATATGTGCGGCATTTCCGGGATAGTAGCAAAAGGAGCAACACGATACAGAAGTGTACAGGATATGATGGTTCAGAGTATGAACCATCGCGGGCCTGACAGTAATGGTGTTCATTGTTTTGACAATTGTATTGTCGGTCATAACAGGTTGAGTATTGTTGACCTTGTGTCCGGCGATCAGCCCATGTTGGGAAAGGAATCGAAACACGGTATCGTATTTAACGGTGAGATATATGGTTATAAGTCGATCCGAGAACAGTTGCGCTATGATTTTACGACTACATCAGATACAGAAGTAATACTTGCATTATATGAGCAACACGGTACGGACCTGTTGAAGAGGTTGCCGGGCATGTTTGCTTTTGGTATTTGGGATGACGAAAAACAATCCTTTTTTGCAGCGAGAGACAGATTCGGAGAGAAGCCGTTCTTCTACGCGTTGACAGAAAACAAAGAGCTGGTATTCGCATCTGAAATGAAGGCAATATTGGCCAGTGGGCTCATAAACCCTGAAATTGATATGCAGTCGGTAAGTCGTTATATAAATAACGGTTATATCGGCCCGATCAAAACAATATATAAGAATGTACACTCTTTACCTCCTGCCCATTTCCTAACGTATAGTAATGGGCAGCTAAACGTACAAAGGTATTGGAACTACCCAGCAACCACTACGGAGCATATCAGCCTTTCGGATGCTGCTGATAAGTTTGAGACTCTGTTTAACGAAGCTGTGAAAAAGCAGATGGTAGCAGACGTAGATGTATGTGCGTTTTTAAGCGGAGGATTGGATTCTACATCAGTTGTAAGTGTAGCACATAAGGAGAATCCGGCTTTAAAGACAATAGCATTTGGTTATAAAGATGAGATGAGTGAACTGCCATTCGCAAAAATGGCGGCAGATGCATATAAGACAGACCACCATGAATTATTTGAAGAAGGAACTGCGTTTGAGGAGTTATTCCTGAAGCTGCCGGATATCTATGATGAGCCTTTTGCTGATACTTCAGCTATAGCTACTTACCTGATTTGCAAGTCGGCAAGACAATTCGGAAAAGTTGCTCTGACTGGCGATGGTGGCGATGAATTGCTGGGCGGGTATACATGGTGGTATAAACCAATGTTGGAAGAAATAGCTGTACGTGGTACAAGCGGTATTAAGTCACAGTTTGTATATGCTATGGCTGTTTCGGAAAAGATACGTGAAAGTGCGAAAGTATTGGGCACGCCGGGCAGAAAGTGGAGAAACACATATTCCGGAATTAAGAGAGGGAAGCAATATAGCAGCGTTGCTGAGTCATCGGCCAGTAAGGCTGTAAATCATAGCATCACAAGGCAGTTGGGGCTGCCAGATATGGAACTGCCAGATTTTTTCTGGGAGCAGGACAATACCATAAATGATGTGATGAAGGTTGATATGTCCAACTTTATGCCGGGTGATGTACTGGTAAAAACAGACCGTGCAGCTATGGCTAACAGCCTTGAGTTGCGAGCTCCTTTCCTTGATGTTAACCTGGCTGAGTTTTGTATCTCCATGCCGGGTAGCATGAAAATAGATAGTAAGGCTGATAAGATATTACTGCGTGAGGCAATGGGTAAGCATATGCCTGCCGAGATACTGAACAGGGGGAAACAAGGGTTTGGCGTAGGTAAGTCGCACTGGGAGAAGTCTGAGAAAATACAAAAGCTATATGGTGATTTTGTACATGATAAGAATAGTGCATTGTACAGTATATTACCCTACAAGGAAACGTCTGAACTATTAAGGCGTACTCCTTCTATTATGCATACTTTGTTTATATTGTCTGTTTGGGCAAACAAAAAATACAAGATTTGAGAACCATTTTAGTAACAGGTGCTGCAGGTTTCATTGGTTACCACATATCAGCACTATTATGTGAACATGGCCACAATGTAATTGGTATCGATTCGCTGAATGCGTATTACGATGTGAAATTAAAGCAGGATCGTGTCGCGCAGTTATCCTCAAAAGGTAACTTTGCTTTTTACCAGGTAGACATCAGTGATAAAGCCAACTTTGATAAGCTATTTACTGATCATAATATAGAAGTGGTGATCAACCTCGCCGCACAGGCGGGGGTAAGGTACAGCATCAAAAATCCATACCAATATATAGACAGCAACGTGGTAGGGTTTATGAATGTGCTGGAAGCGTGCCGGAACTTCAAGATTCAGCACCTGATATTTGCGTCTTCAAGTTCAGTATATGGTTCCAATCAAAAGATACCATTTAGCGTAGACGATCATACAGATCACCCCATATCACTTTACGCGGCTACCAAAAAAGCAAATGAGGCCATGGCGCATAGTTATGCAGCACTGTATAACATACCTGTTACAGGCTTGCGCTTTTTTACCGTATATGGTCCCTGGGGCAGGCCGGATATGGCATACTACCTTTTTACAGAAAGGATAATGAAGGGAGAGCCGATACATTTGTTTAATAATGGTAATCTGAGCAGGGATTTTACTTATGTTGATGATATAGTAAAGGCGATTGATGCTTTGGTGGAGATGCCACCTGCTTCCTCTCCTGACAGGATAGGTACAACATTAGATATTTCTGAAAGTTTCGCACCTTACAGGTTGTGCAATATAGGCAACCACAAGCCTGTAAAGCTGATGGAGTTTGTAGGGATACTTGAAGAGTTGATAGGTAAAAAGGCTATAATAGAAAACAAGCCTATGCAGCCGGGAGATATGTATGAAACCTATGCGGATATATCACATTTAACTGAAACAGTAGGCTTTTCTCCTGTAGTCGATATACGTACAGGATTAAAGCATTTTGTAGACTGGTATAAAGAGTATTACAAATAAAATGAACGGACCAGGTACCCCATTGGTAAGCATATTAATGACTGCTTACAATAGGGGTAAATTCATAGCTGAGGCAATTGAGAGTGTACTTAACTCTACTTATCAGCATTTTGAGCTGATAATAGTAGACGATGTATCTACTGACGATACCTATGAAATAGCAAGTAGTTATGCTGCAAAAGATGATCGTATCTCTGTATATAAGAATGAGAAGAATTTAGGCGACTATCCCAATCGTAACCAGGCGGCATCTTATGCTAAAGGCGAATACCTGAAGTACCTGGATGCAGATGATAAGTTGTATCCTTTTGGGCTGGAGATCATGATAAAGAATATGGCTCAATTTCCTGACGCTACATGGGGGTTGATGTCATTGGTGCAGGATGACGACAGGCAGTTCCCATTTGTGTTGCAACCACACGATATTTATAAACGTCATTATTTTAACACCAATCCAAGTGTAAACACCGCGCAGGTGTTTCATAAAGCGCCATTGTCAGCTATAATCAAACGCTCAGCTTTCGAGGCTGTCGGCGGTTTTAAACCTGTTCGTCACTACGGAGATAGCGATCTCTGGCAAAGGTTGGCATGGAAGAACCCGCTGGTACTTATGCAGGATGGATTAGTTTGGTGGAGAGGTGGCGATGGTATACAGGAATCAAGCAAAAGAAAGTCTAAGCCGGAGTTGCCTGTTATTACCAATAATAACTTTATTGAAAATATTGTTAGTGAAGATTGTCCCTTAACACTTGATGAGAAAAAAGCGGCAATAGCACAGTGCAGGAGGAAAATAAAAATAACAATATTGCTGCATGCAAAGAGAGGTGATATTGGTACAGCACTTAAACTGAATAAGTTGTTTAAAGAGATAGACGCCGCCAGGAAGGTGGGGTTATAAAGCATGTGTTTTGAGCGGAATAATGTCTAAAATATCGTCATTGTTGAGAAAGCCCTACATGCTTTTGATATGGCCTGTAATAAAGTTTCACCCGACATTCAGGTTTTTGTATGAAACAGGCGACTATCAAAACCAGGTCTCATTTAATTTCTGGTTCAAGCAAAAGGTGCTCAACTGGGGGGGCAATAAACATGCATACTGGCCTGTACACTGGACGAGTAAAGTATATGATGCCGAGAATATTACTGTAGGAGTGGATGCCTACCCGGGTTTGATGGGTGGCTGCTATATTACAGGTAAAGGTGGCCTGGAGATAGGGGATTATACGCAAATAGCGCCGAATGTAGCCATTGTTACTTCTAATCACGACCCATACGACTCCAGGAAACATATACTGGCTAAAGTAACGATAGGCAAGTACTGCTGGATAGGTGCCGGGGCTAAAATAATGCCCGGAGTAATACTCGGTGACTGGACAGTAGTAGGAGCAGGTGCTGTTGTTACAAAGTCATTCGAAGAGGGGCATTGTATCATAGGTGGTGTTCCTGCAAAAAAAATAAAAGACCTGGACAGGTCGAAATGTATACCATTTGAAGTGAAACATAAATACCTCGGATATATCAAAGCGGATAAATTCAGGTAATGTGTAGCTCAATGGTGAATTATAATAACCAGATATTATTGAATGGATAGTAAGACACAATATCAGCAATGCGCCATTTCTGTGTTTGATAATATTGCAGACCCGTTGATTACGTTTGATAAGGATGGTATCTGTAATTATTACTATGATTTCAAGAAAGGACGTGATGAGCACCTGAAAACGGGAGAGCAGGGCAAAAAGGAGCTGGAGCAACTGATAGCGAAAATAAAAGAAGACGGTAAAGGCAACGACTATGACTGCATAATGGGGCTAAGCGGAGGTGTTGATAGCAGTTATGTAGCATATCTTGCACATCAGTATGGATTGAGGCCCCTTGCCGTACACTTTGATAACGGCTGGAACAGCGAGCTGGCGGTAATGAATATCCAGAACATTGTCAGTAAGTGCAACCTGGACCTGCATACACTTGTTGTAGATTGGGAGGAGTTTAAAGACCTGCAATTGGCTTACCTTAAAGCCTCTGTTGTAGATATTGAAGTGCCGACTGATCATGCAATAGGTGCAACACTGGCGAAACTGGCCCTGAAGCATAAAATAAAATACATGTTATCAGGCTCAAACGTGAATACTGAGCTGATCATACCCAAAAGTTGGATATACAATAAGTCGGACTATGTGAACCTGCTGGACATTTATAAAAAGTATGGCACTAAAAAGCTGAAAACCTATCCGCTGAATAATCTTATTCTGAAAAGGAAGTCTGCAATGGCAGGTGTACAGCAACTGAATATCCTTAACTATGTAGACTATGATAAAAGTGCTGCCAAGGAGGTGATAACAAAAGAGTTGTCGTGGAGGGATTATGGAGGTAAGCACTATGAATCGCGCTTTACTAAATTCTACCAGGCGTATATACTGCCTGAAAAGTTTAAGATAGATAAACGTAAAGCACACCTGTCTAATATGATATTCTCAGGACAGATGACGAAAGAAGAAGCTCTGAAAGAACTGGAAGAGCCATTATATACTCCTGAGGTCTTTAATGAAGAGAAAGAGTATTTTCTTAAGAAGTTTGACCTTACAGAAAGTGAATGGCAGAAGATAATGGATAAACCTGCAGTGCCACACACTTCATTTGCTACGGAACAACCATTGGATGTGATGTACAAGTGGTTGGGGCCTTTCAAAAAGATATACAGGTTGATCAACCCGGTGAAGAAATAGATGGGTAAGTTGTTGTCAGAAATGAAAATGCAGTTCGTTAGCTTGTTGAACTTAGCACCCGCAAGTTCGGTAGTGATAGGCACTCCAAGAAAAACTGCAAAACTGAATGACTATGTTACCCGTACCGGTGCTGAAAAGATAGTGTTGAAAGAGGGGGCATCAGTTAAACTAGATCCACCGGTGTTGAATACCCCTGAAATACCTGCAGCGTTTTTGAATATCATTGAAAGGAATGTGCCGGAGCAATCGGTAGTAGTATTGAATAATGGTCGCATTTGGGGGCGTAATGGTGCTGTGATAACAAACGATGATGTTTTTATTGAAGATGTTTCACGGGAGTTTGGTATTGAAGGCAAACACAAAGGCCACTCTGTATTTCATAATTTCTCACTGGGCAAACCACAATATGTAGATGGTACGGTAGCAGTAGCTACAACAGCAGGAGCAGGGGTTTATTACCATTGGATACTTGATGTCTTGCCGAGAATGATCATGCTGAAAGAAGCCGGTGTCTTTGACAAAACAGATCATATTGTAACTGATTATAGTGGCAGTAAGTTTCAGAAAGAGACACTTGAAACCATTGGGGTGAAAGAAGATCAGTTGATCACTTGCGGCCACGACAGGAACTTTCATTTGCAAGCTAAGGTATTGTATGTGCCTACCTTACTATCAGAGTTGAGCAGGGTGAATAAATATGAATGTGACCTGCTAAGGTCATATTTTCTGAAGAGCAAACCTGGTAGCACAAGTAAAAGCAGGCGTATATATATATCTAGGGGTAGCAGTGGCTCAAGGATATTGATAAATGAAGGCGAACTGATACAATACCTGGATGGATTGGGTTTTGAAGTTGTTCGCCCTGAACATTATACAGTGCAGGAACAGGCAGAGATATTTAATAGTGCAGAGATAATAGTAGGACCTCATGGCAGTGCTTTTGCCAATGTGCTTTTCTCTGAGCCCGGAGCGAAACTGGTAGACATAATACCAGCCACGAATATAGTACCCTGTTTTTATGATATAGCAGCGGTGAACGGACTAAAGTACTTTGGGTTCATAGGTGAGGGAGTGCCAATTAACGACTCGTATAAGAACGATAATATCAGGATTGATATCGCAGAGTTTAAATCCTTTTTTGAAAAAGAAGTACTTAACTAATAATTATTCAGCATGAATATCAGGTTCTTTATCAATGTATATGTTATCCCTTACATCAGGAGCATTGCAAAGGCGGTATTTAAGCCTTCCGGTGAGATAAGGATGAGTGTAAGTAATTTTATTGAGCTCTGGGGTGCCAATAAGATAAAAACATTTGTTTCAATAGGTGCCAATGACGGTAAAAAGAACGACCCGATAGCAAAGTACATTGTTAAGAATAACTGGCAGGGGGTGATGGTAGAACCCATGCCGGATAATTTTAAAAAACTATGTAAAAACTATGAGGGGGTATCCGGCCTTCAGTTTGAAAATTCAGGTATCTCAAATACAAGGGATAAGTTGAACTTTTATTACGTAAAAGATATTACAGACCAGGATTTTGACTGGGTAGACCAGGTGTCTTCTTTTGATAAGGACAGTTTTTATAATAATATTTCCGTTTCGCCACCATTGTTGAACAGGGTTGGCGTGATGGAACTGGATGTTATGACTTTCGGCGACCTGATGGAGAAGTATAAGCTGGATGGTGTGGACCTGGTGATGGTTGATACCGAAGGATATGATTATAAAGTAATACAGTCAATAGATTTTTCAGTGTATAAACCTAAAATAGTGATATTTGAAACTGATTGGCTGGTGCAGTACGAGTATAAGCAACTTAAATCGATACTGAGGAAAGCAGGCTACAAGTTGTACTTTGCCGGTATAGATTGTATTGCGGTTTATAAGTAGTTTTACAGGAATAACGATAATGGTAGCAATTATAAATTACGGATTAGGTAATCTTACATCTATACAGAATATGTTCAGGCGTATTGGGGTGGACTGTAAGATAACTAATGATGAAACCGAGATCAGGAATGCATCAAGGCTTTTGTTGCCGGGTGTAGGTCACTTTAAAAAAGGTATGTCAAACCTTGTGGAAAGTGGACTTGTAGGTTTGCTGAACGAACTGGTGTTAGAGCAGAAAAAGCCTATACTGGGTATTTGTCTCGGTGCGCAGCTAATGACCAAACATAGCGAAGAAGGTGATGTGGACGGCCTGGGTTGGGTAGATGCTAAAACGGTGCGTTTTGACAGTACAAAGCTAGGTAACCTGCCAATACCTCACATGGGCTGGACAGATATTAATGTTGTTCGCAATTGCGATTTACTGGAAGGCATACCTGAAGAGCCACGTTATTACTTTGTTCATTCATATCATTTTGACTTTGAAGAACCTTCTGAAGTAATTGCTACATCGAAATACGGATATGAATTTGCCTGTGCTTTCAATAAAGAGAATGTTTACGGTGCACAGTTTCACCCGGAGAAAAGCCATAAGTTTGGTATGAAAGTGCTTGAAAATTTTAGTAAAATAAGTTGATCATACTCTAATGAGGAGAATAAGAACGATACCGGTTTTGTTGTTGAAAAATGGTGGTTTATATAAGACCATTAATTTCAAGAATCCCAAGTATGTAGGTGACCCGATCAACGCCGTTAAGATATTCAATGAGAAAGAAGCAGATGAACTGGTCTTGCTGGACTATAATGCTTCAGCAGACGGTAGAGGGGTAGACTTTAAACGTATTGAAGAGATTTCCGGCGAAGCCTTTATGCCTATGGCCTATGGCGGAGGAATAAAAACGCTTGACGACGCGAAAAGAGTTTTTGATTGTGGTTTTGAGAAGGTGGTTCTGAATTCAATATTGTTTTCAAACCCAGGGCTTATTGAACAGGTGGGTAGTATCTACGGAGCACAATCTGTAGTAGGCAGCATTGATTATAAAAAGAACCTGTTTGGTAAAAGTAAAGTATACGGTATGTCAGGCTCCAAGAATATGGGCCATGACCCCCTGGAATGGGCGTTGAAGCTGCAGGAGTATGGAGTTGGCGAGATCATGATAAATAGTATTGACCGTGACGGTACATGGGATGGCTATGACCTTGGGCTGGTTGAGAAAGTTTCAGCAAAAATATCGGTACCATTGATAGCTTGTGGTGGAGCAGGTTCTGTTCAGGACCTTAAAGACGCAGTAGGAGCCGGTGCGTCAGCTGTGGCGGCAGGTAGCATGTTCGTGTTCCAGAAAAAAGGAATGGGTGTATTAATTAGTTTTCCTACAGGTACAGCCATAAACGGCTGATGCCTTTCAATCTCATAATAATAAATAGAATCTAGACACAATGGAAAAGAGTGGATTGCGCTTTGCATTAATCGGTTGCGGTAGAATAGCCAACAGGCATGCTGAACACATCAATAACTTTGCACAGTTAGTCGCTGTTTGTGATGTTGATAAAGAGAAGGCAGACACACTGGCTGAACAATATGGGGCAAAGGCATATTACAGCCTTGAAGACCTGCTGGCAAATGAAAAGGATATTGATGTGGCTTCAATCTGTACACCTAACGGATTACATGCTCAGCATAGCATTACTTCATTAAAGGCAGGCGTTCACGTATTGTGCGAAAAACCACTGGCTACTAATGTGCACGATTGTGGTGATATGATAAAAACGGCCGAGATGTATAATAAACGCTTGTTTGCCATTAAGCAAAACAGGTTCAATCCTCCTGTAGCTGCGGTGAAGAAAGCTATTGATGAAGGAAGGCTAGGTAAGATATACAGCGTACAGTTAAGTTGTTTCTGGAACCGCAATCCGCAGTATTATGAAAACTCGTGGAAGGGAACAAAAGGTCTGGATGGGGGTACTCTGTATACTCAATTCTCCCACTTTATTGATTTACTATACTGGCTGATTGGCGATGTGAAAACTGCAAATGCTTTTATGGGCAACTATGACCATAAAGATATCATTGAGTTTGAAGATACAGGTGCGGTAATTCTTGAGTTTTATAACGGAGCTATTGGTACTGTTAACTATACTGTAAATAGTTATGGCAAGAATATGGAGGGTTCACTAACGATATTCGGCGAGAAAGGAACGGTGAAAATCGGGGGGCAATATCTCAACGAGATGGAGTATCAGAATATAGAAGGGTATAAGATCGAGAACCTGCCTGAAGGTAATAAGGCCAACAGCTACGGTGCTTACCAGGGGTCTATGTCTAACCATGACCATGTGTATAGGAACCTGATAGATGTGTTAAGCAATAATGCATCCATCTCTACCAGTGCATTTGAAGGTCTGAAGACAGTGGAGATTATTGACAAAATATACTCATCAGTTAAATAATCAGAAGATGGGAGAACCTACTTTATACCAGTCTAAGATCGTCAATGTAGATTTTGGAGAAGGAGTTAAGATAGTAGAACCGGTAAATATTTATGGCTGCAAAATAGGTGATGGTTGTTTTGTCGGCCCTTTTGTTGAAATACAGAAGGATGTCGCAATTGGAGACAGAACAAAAGTTCAGTCGCACACCTTTATATGCGAATTAGTGACCATCGGCTCTGATTGTTTCATTGGCCACGGAGTGATGTTCATCAACGACCTTTTTAAAAAAGGTGGCCCTGCTGGCGGTGATAAAAGTTTATGGATGCACACAAATATTGGCAACAAGGTATCGATCGGTTCAAATGCTACCATCTTACCTGTAAATATTTGTGACAACGTAGTAATAGGAGCAGGTGCGGTTGTAACAAAAGATATTAAAGAACCCGGTGTTTATGTAGGCAACCCGGCAAGAAAAGTAAAAACTTTATAATAATTATATGCACGTACCATTTGTAGATCTTCACGCACAGTATCAAAGTATAAAATCAGATATTGATACCGCAATACAGGATGTAATTGCCAAGACGGCATTTATAGGAGGAGAGTATGTAAAAAAGTTTGAGAGCGAATATGCCGCACTGTACGGTGTAAAGCATGTAATAGGTTGTGGAAACGGTACAGACTCATTATATGTTATCATGAAAATGCTCGGTATTGGTGAAGGTGATGAAGTGATAACAGCAGCTAACAGTTGGATATCAAGTTCTGAGACTATTTCCCAAACAGGTGCCAGGCCGGTATTTACAGACCCTGACGATACATATATGAGTATGAGTGCTGAAGCAGTTGCTGCTGCAATTACACCTGCTACTAAGGCTGTGATGGTGGTGCACCTGCATGGGCAGATGTGCGAAATGGAAGGTATACAAAAGATTTGCACTGAGAAAAATATTCACCTGATTGAAGATTGTGCTCAATCTCACTTTTCTGAATATAATGGTGTGCGTGCTGCTGTTACTGGTATTGCGGGTAGCTTTAGTTTCTATCCTGGCAAAAACCTGGGAGCATATGGAGATGCTGGATGTATAGTGACCAATGATGATGTACTGGCTGAAAAATGCCGTATGTATGCCAATCACGGAGCCCTGAAAAAACATCATCATGAAATAGAAGGTATCAACAGCAGGTTAGATGGTTTGCAGGCTGCAATACTGTCTGCTAAGCTGCCACATATACTGGAGTGGACGGAGAAACGTATTGCAAATGCAGCATTGTATCATAAGCATCTGGAAGGTATTGACGGTGTCAGGGTGCCCAATGTACGCCCCGGTACAAAGCATACATTCCACTTGTATATGATCCGTGCGCAAAGAAGAGACGAACTACAAAAATACCTGAAAGACAATGGTGTGGATACAGCTGTACATTATCCTACAGCGTTGCCAAATCTTCCTGCATATCAATACCTGGGTACTACTACCGCAGATTACCCGGTAGCTACTCAACTGCAGGATGAGATACTGTCATTGCCTATGTATCCTGAACTCTCTGAAGAAAGTATTGCACATGTTGCAAACTGTATTCGTAGTTTTTATAAATAGGTTTGTTGAAATTTAGGGACAAGACGATACTGATAATTTCGCAGCAGGATTGGGGTAAGATGTTTATTTCTAAACATCACTATGCTGTTGCCCTTGCAAAATTGGGTAACCGTGTATTCTTTCTGAATAGTCCTAAAAAAACGGGATCTTTAAAAAGTGGCGGTGTGCAGTTGGAGTCAACAGAATATGATAATCTTCAGGTTGTCAGGCATCGTTTCTTCTACCCATACATAATAAAGCATAAGTTTAAGGCACTGCATATATTCCTGTTGAAATATCATCTGAAAAAGGTTATTCATAAGATCGGGGGCAAGGTGGATATTGTCTGGTCTTTTGATGTTTCAGATACAATATCGTTGAAGTCATTCTCTGATGACTGCTTTAAGATATTTATGCCTGTTGATGAGCCACGTATGCCTGCTGTGGGAGCAGAAACAGCAGATGTGTTACTCTCTGTTACTAACGAGATCATAAATAAATACAATACAGGCAATCTGCCGGCAATGTTTGTCAATCATGGGGTGTCAGATGTTTTTATCAATGAGGATGGTGATATTCTGAATAACGAACAACGTCAGGTTGGATTGTCAGGCAATTTTTTAAGGCCTGACATTGATTGGGTTACCCTAAAGAATATTATTGCAGGAAACCCCGGTGTGATATTTAATTTCTGGGGGGCTTATGATAACAAAGACGCTAACTTGTCGGCTGCTGCTGATACAGTTGAACTGTCACCTAAAGAAGAGCTTGCTTCATTACAAAATGTACACTTTCATGGTGCAGTTAGTGCTACGGTCCTGGCAGAAAGCCTTAAGAAGATGGATTGTTTTCTCATCTGCTATGATATAGCAAAGGATCAGAGCGGCGGCACTAATTATCACAAAGTATTGGAGTACATAGCTACAGGAAATGTAGTTGTGTCTAACAATATTACTACATATGCTAACCTTCCTGAATTAGTAACTATGCCGGCAGAACGGAATAATACTCAACTGCCAGCGTTGTTTACTACTGTAATAAACAACCTTGATAGTTATAATAGTCAGGAGAAAAGAAGGGTGAGGGTAAAGTATGCCAAAGAGCATACCTATGCCGGCAATATAAGCCGTATTGAAAAATTCATTACAGAAGTTGTTGGTAAATAACCATGCAAAACCCAAAGAAAATATGCATTGTTTCAAGCCAGCATCTGAGCGCTAATCCCAGGGTTTGGAAAGAAGCCGACCTGCTTGCATCTTCAGGTTACAAGGTTGTAATTGTTACCGGCTTCAATTCAAAAGAGCATATACAGAGAGATAAAGAGTTGTTGAAATCATTACATTCAAATATTGAATACAAGGCGGGTTTGAATATTACGATGGGAGAGGTTCCGTTGGTAAAGAAGGCGTGGTACAGGTTCAGGTATGAATGTGCGATTGTGTTGAAGAAAGCAGGAATAGAAACTAAATACCTGCTAAGTACATCGCCTGATGCAATATATGAAGCGTCCCGGCAAGAGCGGGCTGACTTGTACATTGCTCATGTTGAGACAGGTTTTTATGCTGGTAGAAAGTTGGCACTGCGGGGAGCAAAAGTTGTATTTGATTTTGAAGACTGGCATTCTGAAGACTACCTGGTGCCGACAAGGCCGGTGAAGTATTTAAAAGAGCTGGAGCAGTTTGCATTGACAAAAGGCTTTGCTGCATATTGTCCGTCGAAGAGTATGGCTGATGCATTAGCTGAAAGGTATAATTGCACACCTCCACAAGTAGTATATAATGGGTTTCCTATTGAGAAAGAGAATCCCCGTAAGAGCATAACCGATAAGCCTGTTATGATATGGTTCTCGCAGACAGTTGGTCCTGGTAGGGGTTTAGAGAGTTTTATCAGTGCTTTAACTGATGTAAAAATACCTGTTGTATTGAGGATTGTTGGTAATTGTAGTGACGCGTATAAGAAGAGCCTGGGAGAAATATTTCCGTTAAATAGTGGCCATGAATTAGATATAATGCCTCCTGTGCCGCATAATCAGTTGCACAAGGTGCTGTGCAGTGCCGACATCGGGCTGGCTCTTGAACATGGCACACCCGGCAATAAAAAAACAACGGTAAGTAACAAAATATTACAATACCTGCAGGCCGGACTAAAAGTAATTGCAACGGATACATTGGGGCAGCAGGAAATAGCGGACATGGTACCGGGAGTAGTTACTGTTGTTCCAAATAATAATGTTGATTTATGGGCTGGTAAAATAGACCATGCTATTAAGGTGGAGACTGATCGGGACAATACGATAAGGCTTCATGATGAATTGTTTTCGTTTGATGCGCAGCATAAAGTGATTTTGAGGGTCGTGAAAAGTGCACTGGCATAATTCGTTAGATATAATCAGTATAAGTGAAGAATAAAGAACAGGACCCGTGAAAAGAGTATTGATCATATCGCCGCACTATCCACCGGTGAATGCAGCAGACATGCATAGGGTGAGGCATAGTTTGCCTTACTTTGAGGAAATGGGTTGGGTGCCGGAGGTAGTAACGGTAGATATAGAATACGTTGAAGGGTATAGTATTGATAACCTTTTAGCAAAGACTATTCCCGAACACATTAAAGTACATTATGTAACTGCGTACAAACCTGAAAAGACCAGGAGGTTTGGTTTGGGGAGCTTGTCTATGAGGTCGTTTTTTCAGTACAAAAAGTATGTAAGCAACCTGCTCCGGAAAGAGAAGTTTGACCTTGTATATTTCTCCACAACTGCATTTCATGTCATGGCTTTGGGCAGGTACTGGAAGAAAAAGTTTGGTGTGCCATTTGTGCTGGACATGCAGGACCCATGGAGGAATGATTTTTACCTGGATAAACCTAAGAATGAGCGCCCGCCTAAATTTGTGATATCCTACAATATTGATAAATACCTGGAAGCATATACTATGAAAGCGGTTGATGGTATTGTCAGTGTTTCTCAAGGATATGTCGATATGCTGACATCGAGGTATGAAAACCTGAAAAAAGATCAGTTTGAAGTGATACCGTTTGGCTACAGTACTATAGATTTTGAGGTGATGGAGCAACATGTAAAAGGTTGCAGTAAAGTTGCTTATAAAGATGGTGAGATAAATATAGTGTATGTGGGGCGGGGCGGACATGATATGAAACTGTCCTGCGAATGCTTGTTCAGAGCATTGAAGCAAATGGTTGATGCTGGCGAATTGCAAAAAGGTAAGTTGCGCTTTTGGTTTGTAGGTACAAGCTACGCTCTTGATGGGCAAGGTAGAAAGACGATACAGCCAATTGCAGAAGAAATAGGTGTTGGTGATTTTGTTACAGAAATAACAGACAGGGTGCCTTTTTTTGAAACATTGTACCTGCTAAAAAATGCAGATGCATTATTTATGCCGGGTTCAACAGATAAAAGTTATACTGCGTCCAAACTCTACCAGTATGTCCTTTCCAGGAAAGAACTGTTGGTAATATTCTACGAGAAGAGTAGTGTTGTGTCTATACTGAAGGATATTAATTTAGGAACAGTAGTAACGTTTGATGATCAATATGAGATAACAGATGACATGTTGAGTTCTTGCAGGGGATTTGTTGCATCGGTATTGCAAAGGGATAATGGTGATGTTACATTCGATACTGACAAATTTGAACAATATTCTGCAAGGTCTATGACCCAAAAACAAGTTGCCCTTTTTAATAAAGTAATATCAGTATAACTAGCATTTTGAGTAACCTGAATAATATGACTATTCCAAGTATCGTTATGTTGCATTATGTCAGCAATAATGATAAGTTGAATGACCTGAAGCCATGGTTGATCAGTAAGGAATCATTTGAACAACTGCTTGATTATATAGAAAAGGAAAGATATGCAACAGTTGGTTTTGAAGATGTAAAAAATGGAAATGTTCCTCAGAAAAGCATAATCATAACTTTCGATGATTGTCCCAAACACCTGTGGAACTTTGCAATTCCTGAATTGCAGAAAAGAAAAATGAAGGCGGTGTTCTATATGCCTACGGCTCATTTAGATGGCCACAATGAATGGAATGTTGTTGATGGGCTTCCCAAGATCGATCTAATGGATGAACAGGACATCCGCAAGCTGGTGGAAATAGGGATGGAGGTAGGCTCTCATGCACATAATCACGTCATGTTGGAAGATGCTTCATACGCTGTGGTTGCTGAAGAACTTACTAAGAGCAAGCAAATACTTGAAAATATTACAAAAAGACAAGTGATATCAGTAGCATATCCCTATGGATCTGTTCCGTGTAACTATCAAAAAATAGCCAGTGAAACCGGCTATGACTTTGGGTTGTCTGTTTTTTCAAGGAAAGAAACCCGTTATTCTTTAAGAAGGTGGATATATAGCGATGAAGATACCGTGGCATCGATCAAATGGAAAATGTCACCAATGTATCGTATATGGAGGGCATTTGATGATAATTACCAGGTTATATCCAAACGTCTGATGCAGGGTTTGTACAAAAGGTATTCAAACATCAAAAAGATGTTGATCAATAAAGCCCTGCTTATATATACGTTTGATGTACCTCTTGAATTCGACATGTGCGAGCTTGTTGTTTTTTGTGAGGTTATTTAGATTGATTGTTACCATGAACTAATTATTTGCACCAGATGAAACTGGCTATAGTTACAACACATCCGATACAATATAATGCGCCATGGTTCAGGTTGTTGAGTGAACAGGACAATGTTGACGTAAGGGTTTTTTATACTTGGGAACAATCAAATCAGCCGGCTAAGTATGATCCTGGCTTTGGAAAAGTAATAGAGTGGGATTTGCCTTTGTTGGAAGGTTACAACTATACTTTCGTAAAGAATATATCCGAAGACCCCGGGTCGCATCATTATAAAGGCATAATAAACCCCACACTTAATGCTGAAATAGAAAACTGGGGAGCAGAGGCAGTCCTGGTTTTTGGTTGGCCTTTTAATAGCCACCTGAAGTGTATGAGGTATTTCCATAAAAAGATACCGGTGCTGTTCAGGGGAGACTCAACACTGCTGAATGAGCAGGGAGGGCTTAAAAAAATTGCCCGTCGCCTGTTTCTTAAATATGTTTACTCATTTGTAGACTATGCACTATATGTAGGCGCAAATAATAAAGACTATTTTCTGGCACATGGACTAAAAGAGTCTGAGCTGGTATTTGTACCTCACGCAATTGATAATGACAGATTTGCAAAAGACGCTGACAGGTATGAGAAGGAAGCAACAGACTGGCGTCATGAACTGGGCATAAAAGACGACCACTTTACGGTATTGTACGCGGGTAAATTTGATACTGTGAAAAATCCTGCTTTTTTATTGCAGGTTGCTAAGAAGGTGACAGAGGCGAATGTGAGATTTATACTAATCGGAAACGGTCCTCTTGAAAAGGAAATGAAACAGAGCACTAATGATCCACGAGTAATATTTCTTGATTTTCAGAACCAGAAAAGAATGCCGGTAGTGTATCGCTTAGGCGATGTGTTTGTCATGTCTTCGGTTAGTGAAACGTGGGGGTTAGGCATCAATGAAGCTATGGCTTGTGGCAGGTTGATCGTAACAAACAACAAAGTAGGATGTGCTGTTGACCTGGTGAAAGAAGGCGAAAACGGAATTGTTATTAATAAAGGTGATGTAGATGCTGCTGCAAAATACATTACGACAGCTATGAACGAAAAGCACAGAGTTAATAAAGCAAAAGACTTTAATAAGATTATGCTGGAGACATACTCATTCAAAACATTAGTTGCGAATATGTCAGGACTGTTGAAAGAAATTGCAGCAAAAAAATAATAAGCAGAATAGTAAAATAACTATAAGTCATGCCTGTAATAAGTGTTATACTGCCTGTTTACAACGGTATTAATTTCGTCAGGGAGTCAGTAGAAAGTGTTTTGGCACAAACATTAACTGATTTTGATTTCCTGATATTAGATAACCACTCTGGCGATGGGACCTGGGAGTATCTCAACACAATTACTGATAAAAGAGTAAAACTGTTCAGAAATGAGGAGTATCACGATCTTTTTTATAATATGAACTACCTGTGTAAAAGAAGTGAAACCGAATTAACTAAACTATGGTCTCACGATGATTACATGGTTCCTGATGCATTAGAGAAGATTGTTCAGTTTCACCGGGCAAATCCCGGACTTGGGTTTAGCTATACAGCTGTGAAGGCGATAGACGAAAACAGTACTGTAACCCGGGAAGCAAAAGAAGATCATACTCCCGCAATTGTTGGTAAAGAGGTGCACGCAAGAATTTGTTTCCGCTGGGGCTCAATAGCAGGCAATATAGCCAACGTTACAATAGCAACAGAAGTTTTTAAGAAAGTAGGTTACTTTGATGAAAGTATGAAGATATGTGGCGACTATGATATGTGGGTGCGTATTGGAGAGTATTATGATATCGGACATATCAACGAACCATTGATATACCTTAGAAACCACTCAAAGCAGCTGAGCCGCCAGGAGGAGCACTATATTAAACATGTGGAGGAAGATATAGTTGTATATAATAAACTCTTTACCTACATACCTAAGCAACTTAAAAAAGAAGGTATTAACGAAATGCGTAAATCAAAATTGCTCTTCTATTATACATTAATGGTTCATGCATTATTTAGAAAAGGGTTTAAGGCTGCAGGTAAATTCTGGAGAGCTTTAAGTACAATTGACAGCCCCTTTATACTGACACTGTTTTTTGTCAGAATAAAACTGCTGAAAATCAAGTAAAAGTTATTATAGAGGTAGACTGGTATACAGTCATCGGCAATTGAATAAGAGTAAAGTGGAAATTAGTAGTAAGCAGAGGTTTAGGTCCAACCCGATAGGTCGGCTTGATGGTGTAATACTTGTATTGTTTTTCCTGTATGGGTTGGCGTCACAGTATTTTGTACTCACGTTAATAGCCGGTTATGTTCTGGTTGTTATTTTAAAAAGTTTGTGGAAGCCATTCTGCCCACCGGTATTACTGTACTTCATTAGTCTTCAATGGCTGCAGGTGTTTGCAAGTATTTTGTATGCCGATTTCTTAGGTGTAGGTATACCTGAGCTGTTTGGTAGTCACGATATAGAGTTTCTCTTTATTATGACGTTTCTTCAAATCCTGGTCATAACATTGGTCCTGAAAAACTATGTAAGAGTAACACATACGTTGAATGTGACCAAAGAAAAACTTGCAGAAGCGGCTGAACGGCTGAACACAAGGAATATTATTATTGCTTATTTCGTTTCTGCGATATTCGTTCCATTAATACCATCTCTCACAAAGGGTAACGCATCTTTATATCAGTTGATGATATCATTTGGTATACTCAAGTATATGTTTGTCGGGATGCTGGTATTTATACTTTTGCTCAAAAGGAATAAAAACAGCCCTTTAATTATCGGTATATTGATATTTGACTTTATTATCAGCTTTGCCTCCTTCTTCTCTGATTTCAAGACCTTGCTGATAATGATTATAGTAATATACTTTACTGTAAACCCAACACTGCGCAGAGATGCTTTGTTGCGTATGTTACCGGTAGTGTTATTGCTGCTTTTATTCTTCTCATTCTGGTCTTATGTAAAAGGTGGTTATCGAGAGTTTTTGAATCAGGGCCTGGGTAGGCAGGTGAAAACCGTGAGCAATACTGATGCATTAAAGTACATGTATAATGAGGCTACGACTTTTGAGGTAGGCTCGATTAAAGAGGGAGCTTCAGTACTGCTTTCGCGTGTGCAGTATATGGAGCGTTACTCAGAGGTGTATTACAGGGTACCTGCAGAAATTGAACACCAGGATGGTAAAGACCTGGCTTCTGTAGTAGAGTTTTTACTTGTACCAAGAATTATTAATGAGAATAAAGGAGTTAAAGATGCCTCGGTAAGGACCTCCTACTACACAGGGCAGGAATTTTCAAACTCATCGCAGGGTACATCTATCTCAATGGGGTACTTCTGTGATCTGTATATCGACTTTGGTTTGTATATCATGTTTATCCCACTGATACTACTATATATATTGATAGGCATAATATACCAGAAGCTAATTACACTTAGGAAATATAATATAATATTCGTCTATGCTCTTACAGTCGGATTCTTTCTGAGCCTTGGTGCATTTGAATCAGATAGCCTGTTTTTCCTCGGGCTGATAAGGAATAACCTGGCGTTTATGGTTATAGGGTATTATACATTTTTTAAATTCCTGCATAAAGCATTGGTCAATAAGTGAGAATACTGATAACGTATCAATACTTTTTGCCGGCATACAAAGCAGGTGGTCCTGTTCAGTCTATAAAAAATACAGCTGCACTGCTTTCCGGTATTAAAAATGTCGAGACGTATATACTGTGCTCAAATGCAGATCTGGATGGTAGTATCTCGGAGGTGGAACCTGATAAATGGACAGACTATAGCAACATGGTGAAGGTGTATTATAACTCTGTTGCGAATAGTAGAAAAGATATCGACGCTATAATACAAACTATCGCGCCGGATATTATTTTTATCAACGGTCTGTACTCACCTGTGTATACTATTTACCCTTTACTATATAAAGGTACAGCACGAAAGATACTATCAGTAAGAGGAATGTTGCACCCCGGTGCTTTATCGCAGAAAAGTCTTAAAAAGAAGGTTTTTCTGACCCTGTTCAAAGTGTTCGGGTTGCACAAAAAATGTGACTACCATGCAACTACTGAAGAAGAGGTTGGTTACATTAAAAACGAGTTTGGGAATGATAAAAAGGTATGGATGGTACCCAATCTGCCTAATGTATTAGATTACCTGGAACCGATAGAAAAAACAAAAGGTATACTAAAGCTGGTGTCTATATCCCTTATCAGCCCAATGAAAAACATTTTACTGATACTACAAGCCCTGAAGGGTTGTAGTGCTAAAATTACCTACGATATATACGGCCCTGTAAAAGAGAGTGAGTACTGGGGGAAATGCCTTGAACTGATACCAACATTGCCGTCAAATATCAAGGTGGAGTATAGAGGAGAAGTGCAACCTCTTTTGGTGCATGAAGTGTTGAAAGGATATCACTATTTCATTTTGCCCAGTAAGAGCGAAAATTTCGGTCATGCTATATATGAGGCTTTGTCGGCAGGTAGGCCGGTAATAACAAGTAACAATACGCCTTGGAACGGTCTTGACAATGCAAATGCAGGTAGTAATATTGACCCTGAGGACACTGCAGCTTTTACTGCTTTGCTTGATGATGTTGCTAATGTTGAAAATGCTGACTACAAGGCTTCTGCACATGCCGCCAAACAATACATTGCAGGTCAATACGATCTTGAAAATATAAAAGGACAATATAAAAAAATGTTCTCCCTGTAAGGAGGATCAAATGTACGTAAGATGACAATTTTAGGAATTAATGCTTATCACGCTGACTCCAGTGCAGCCATTTTTGTTGATGGTAAACTAATAGCCGCAACAGAGGAAGAAAGATTCACAAGGGTGAAGCACTGGGCTGGATTTCCCGCTTTGGCAATTAAGTTTTGCCTGGAGGAAGCAGGTATAACTTTAGAACAGTTAGACCATATCGCTATAGGTAGAGATCCGAAAGCCAAAATAAAAAACAAGATGGCTTTCCTGGCTAAGAACCCATTGGCGAATGTTGGTATGATCATGGACAGGCTTAAGAATGCAAAAAATGTTGCATCTCTTGAAGAAGAGTTTGAAAAACATTTCGGTGTAAGTGCGGAGTTGATAAAGCCTAAAATTCACCAGGTAGAACACCACAGAAGCCACCTGGCATCAGCATTTTTTGCCAGCCCGTTCGATGAGGCTGCAATACTTTCAATAGATGGTTCCGGTGATTTTACTACAACAATGATTGCCGTCGGGAAAGGTAATAAGATAGAAGTACTGGACTCTGTTGATTTTCCTGTTTCCGCCGGACTTTTCTATACAGCATTTACTCAGTATTTAGGCTTCCCGCATTATGGTGATGAATATAAGGTGATGGGCCTTGCTCCCTATGGTGAAGCTAAATACGTGGATGATATTAAAAAGATGCTGCATTTTACTGACGATGGTTTATTTAGCTGGGATCAGAAATATTTTACACAGGCTACAAAGATCAAACTGGACTATGAGGGGAATATACCCACTGTGTCTCAGTTATACACCAGTAAGATAGAAGACGTATTTGGCCCTGCAAGGAAAAAGGGTGAAGAGCTGACACAAAAGCATAAAGATCTGGCAGCCTCAGTGCAGCGTGTATGCGAGCAATTGATTATGCATATACTCAACCATTTGCAAAAGAAGACAGGAATGAAGAATGTATGCATTGCCGGTGGAGTAGCGCAAAACTCTGTAGCAAACGGTAAAGTGTTGTCAAATACAGCTTTTGAAAAAGTGTATATACCATCAGCCGGTCACGATGCCGGAATTTCAATGGGCGCCGGGTTGTATATATATAACCAGGTGTTGGATAATCCACGCGCTGAACCTATCTATAGTGCATATACAGGTAGCAGGTTCAGTAACGAGGAAATAGAAGCATATTTAAAAGAAAGGGGAGTAGCTTACACTCGTCTTAATGACGATGAGCTTTATGATAAAATAACAGACAAGTTGTTGGAGCCCGGCGTGGTGGGATGGTTCTCAGGTAGGGCTGAATTTGGCCCTCGTGCGTTAGGTGCTCGTAGCATCATTGCAGATCCCAGGAACGCTAAAGCTAAAGACCTGTTAAATAGCAAGATCAAAAGGCGCGAAAGCTTCCGTCCGTTTGCACCGTCTATATTGAAGGAGTATGTATCGGAATATTTTACTAAAGTAGAGGATGTACCATTCATGGAAAAGGTATTGCCGATAAAACCTGAAAAATACGATGAGATACCTGCTGTTACACACGTAGATGGTACAGGACGTCTGCAAACGGTAATGAAGGATGTTAGTCCGCGTTATTATGCACTGATTGACACTTTCAGGAAGAAAACAGGTACACCTATCCTGCTGAATACATCTTTCAATGAGAATGAACCGATAGTAAACTCTCCTGAAGAAGCGTTGAATTGTTTCCTGCGTACAGATATGGATATGCTGGTAATGGAGAATATCATACTGGAGAAATAAAGATACCGAAACTGACTTTTTTATTAAATGAAGATTAGCATAGTAACGGTTGTATATAATTGTGTGAACACTATCAGGGGATGTATTGATAGTGTACTGGCGCAGGATTATGATGATGTAGAATATATCATCATTGACGGAGGCTCAAATGATGGGACAGTAGATGTCGTGAACGAATACAAATCGGGTATAGCACGTTTCGTTTCTGAAAAAGATAAGGGCATATACGATGCGATGAACAAAGGCGTGCGTATGGCTACCGGCGATGTGGTAGGTATTCTAAATGCTGATGACTTTTTTTACAGTAATGATACCTTAAGTAAAATAGCCGCAGCCTTTAAAGGGAATGCGCAACTGGACGCTACTATTGCGGATATAGTTTTTGTAAACGAAAACAATTCCAGAATATTAAGACATTACCATGCTAAAAAATGGAGACCTTCAAAATTTGCATGGGGCTTTATGCCACCACATCCGTCCTTCTTTTGTAAACGCCGCTTGTTTGATGAGTTGGGCTATTACAAGATAGATTATAAAATAGCGGCCGATTATGAGCTGTTGATACGCTATTTATATGTGAATAAGATCAATTATCAATACCTGCCTATTATTACAACCCGTATGAGAATGGGAGGCGTGAGTACCAAAAACCTCAACAGCATAATTACCCTGAATAAAGAAATAAAGAGGGCCTGCGAAGAGAATAACCTTCGCACCAACTTTCCTATGATATACACCAAGTATATTTTTAAACCATTTGAATTTCTGCTGAATAACCAATAATCAGAAAGACTATGAAAATACTTATTTCAGGAGCTAGCGGGTTTATCGGTACAAACCTGCGAACGTATCTTAAAGAACATTTACAGGGCGCTGATTTTTATTTGCTGGTGCGTAAGAAAACAGGTGCGCCAAGGGAATTGCTGTGGGAGGAACTGGCAACCAGCAAACTTGATGTGGATGCTGTTATTCACCTGGCTGCATTAGCGCATGATACTAAAAATACGCTTGATGAGTCTGCATACTTCAGTGTGAATTTTGAGCTTACAAAGCTGTTGTATGATTGGTTTTTGAACAGCACAGCAAAACGTTTTATATATGTGAGTAGTGTTAAGGCAATTGCGGATGTAGTACATGGTTGCCTCACAGAGGAGCACGAACCAACTCCCGTTACTGCTTATGGTCGTTCAAAACTAAAGGCGGAAGAATATATCAGGCAGTTGTCGCTTGGCAGGAATGATAAAAAGTTCTATATCCTCAGGCCATGTATGGTACATGGTCCGGGCAACAAGGGCAACCTTAATCTGTTCTATAAGTTCGTACTGAAAGGCTTGCCATATCCTTTGGGCGCTTTTGAAAATACACGCTCTTTTCTGAGTATTGATAATTTTTGTTTCGTCTGTCAGAGATTACTGACTGAAGATATTGGTAGCGGAGTATACAACCTTGCAGATGATGAGCCATTGTCTACCAAAGACCTGTTTGGGATCATAGCTGAAACCTCAAATCGTAAGGCTAAAGTCTGGAATATACCCAAAGGTATCGTCAGGACAATGGCAAGAACAGGCGGATTGTTCAAGCTCCCGATCAATACAGAACGTTTGGAAAAGCTTACTGAAAATTATGTAGTCTGCAACAGAAAAATAAAAGACGTACTCAATATTAAGTCAATGCCTGTTGGGGTAAAAGAAGGTATCGTTAAAACTATTTCCTCTTTTAATAAATGATGTTTTGAACCTGTCATCTGTCATACATATAATCATTCCCGCTTTTCTGGCTGCTGTATTAGTAGTGTACTTCAGGTTAGCACTGAAATGCAAAATCATAGATAAGCCCAATGAACGTAGTTCGCACATCAAACCAACTATCAGGGGAGGGGGCATAATATTTCCGATCGCCATACTCTTATTTTCATTGTTGAATGCATTCGCATATCCGTATTTTCTATTGGCGGTACTACTGTCAGGGGGTATCAGCTTTCTGGATGATATAAAAGATATGCCCCGTGGTCTGCGCTTTGGAGTTCATATACTGGCGGCTGTATTGATCTTATACCAGGCAGGTATTGCTACAGTGCCGCTCATACTTATACCGCTTGCTTTTATATTTGTGGTAGGCTCTGTCAACGCCTTTAATTTTATGGACGGCATAAATGGTATTACCGGTTTTTATAGCCTTGCCATATTACTGCCGTTGATGTTCACAGAGCATGCAGGCGTAAATATAGAGTTGTACACTTACATTCTATATGCATTGATAATATTCCTGTTCTTTAATGCACGCAAAAAAGCCAAGTGTTTCGCAGGAGATGTCGGCAGTGTTTCTATAGCTGTGATCATCTGCTTTCTGCTGATCCAGCGTATCATAGCAACAGATAACTATATATACATCGGGTTCCTGGCTTTATATCTCGTTGATACAGGCTCTACATTTATCCAAAGGTTAGTAAACAAAGAGAAAGTATTTGAAGCCCACCGTAAACACCTGTTCCAGGTGCTTTCTAATGAAATGAAGTTGCCGCATTTATTAGTGGCAGTACTTTTCGGGTTATTACAGTTAGCTATCAACTTTGCGTTACTCTACACGCAAGCAGACGTTCCGGGATTGGTCGTCATGTTTGTTGTGCTCATCGCTGCGTATATTATTATTAAAGCGGCACTGCTGAAAAGACATAAGGCATCACTCGCTGCGTCTTAGGTCAGCATAGTTATTCCGGGACTATTTCTTATTTCTCACCAGCTCCCACAATACCACTCCAAGACTTACTGAAATATTTAGCGAATGCTTACTGCCCCATTGCGGTATTTCTATGCAGGCATCTGCTATCTGCATTACCTCATCACTAACACCGGTTACTTCATTGCCAAACACCAGGGCTATTGGCTCATTGCGCTGCCTGTTATATTCATGTAACATCGTGCTGTTATGGGCCTGTTCCACAGCCACTATTTTAAAACCTGCGTCTTTTGCGGCTCCTATTGCTTCCATTGTAGTGCCGTAATATTGCCAGTCTACCGTTTCAGTCGCGCCAAGTGCCGTTTTGTGTATGTCACGATGAGGTGGTTGCGGTGTATAGCCACACAGGTAGAGTGACGATATCATAAAAGCATCACAGGTTCTGAATGCCGACCCTACATTATGCATGCTGCGTATATCATCCAGTATAATGATAATGGGTTGCTTCTCAGTGTCTTGCACTTCATTTACACTAAGCCTGTTAAGCTCCTCCATTGTCTTTTTGCTAAACATATGCGTGTTTTTCTGTGTGTATATTGTGTGGATACAAAGGTACTTGTAATAGTTTACTGCTAAAAACATACAGATGAATTATATGTATTTGCATAGTCTTTTGTATCTTCGCAACCATAAGTATAAAAACACGAGAAAATGAGCACCTTTTATCAGCCACAGAACAGCAACCAGTGGCAGACACAGGAGTATGAAGACCAGGATGTAATGGTAGAGTCACTCCACAACCTTATAGTATGGAACGATGAAGTGAATACTTTTGATCATGTTATTGAATCATTGGTAGACATTTGTGAGCACAGTGTGGAACAAGCTGAACAATGTGCCCTGTTTATCCATCATAAAGGTAAATATGGAGTAAAGAAAGGCAGTTTTGAATTGCTGCGCCCTAAGGCAGAGGCGCTTATTGACAGGGGGATACAGGCTACAATAGATTATTAAGTTATACGATATTCATAAGAAAAGCCCGGTAATACCGGGCTTTTTGCATTTATGCTTTTTTTAGTTCGTATTCCGCAAGTACACCTTTGTCAAATCTCATATTGAGAACATAGTTTGAGTACCTGTACACTATATTCTGTCGCTCAGTGTTGTTCACTATTATTCCGTCAGGCATCCCAAGTTCGTCTAGTATTTGTGCAAAAGTCGATTTGTCTATTTCAAGGCCCGATTGCCACTCTGTATCCCAACCTTCAGTTCGCTTGTTGCGCGAAGTGTATTGCATTCGTTCTATAGATGATTCTTTTTCGTCCCATTGTATCTTAATATCCACATTGTCCTGGTTATACCACCAGTAGGTACGCTCTTTTTGTGCAAGTATTTTGTCCGGGTCTCCTAATGTATTGACCACCTCTGTCTTGGTAGCTTTTAGGTTGATGATCTTATTCATTTCTCCTTTGGGCATGGCCGAAACAGACAGTGTTAATGTGGTGTAGATAACGCTTGTTAATAGTAGCTTTTTCATAGTTTTTTCTTTTCTAAACGAACCAGGAACGGCTATAGTGTGCAGTATTTGTTAAAACAAGCTGATAATTACCTTGAAAACTACCCCTTGTTATGTTGTGCATTATTTCCACCTCTGCGTTTAAGATGTTATTTTTGAGATAATTCAATAATCTGCTATGCGACATTTACTACTGTTAACTGCCTTGTTTGTATGCCAGCTGACATATGCCCAAAAAGGCGATAAACTGATTACCCTTGATGACCTGTGGAAGAATAACACATTCTCTATGAAAAGTGTACCCGGCTTTAATGCTATGAAAGACGGGCTGCATTATTCAAAACTGGAAAAAACCGGCAAACATCAGGCCATAAGTATATTAAACCTTGAAAATGGCAACTGGATAAAAACAGTATTTAATACTAAAGAATCAAAAGTGGATGGTGAAGAGATTCGTGTGTCGTCATACGAATTCAGCGAAGCGGAAAACAGGTTGCTGATAAAGACAGAAAGAGAAAGCATATACCGTAGGTCCGCATTGTATAAAACATATGTTTTTGACATTGCAAGGAAAGATATAGTCGCGCTGGACGATGAGAAGGTATTGCATGCAAGTTTCTCTCCCGATGCTTCAATGGTAGCCTATGTACTGGATAACAATCTGTATGTTAAAGATCTGGCAACAGCTAAAAAAACAGCTGTTACTACTGATGGTAAATGGAACCATATTATTAATGGTAATTGCGACTGGGTGTATGAGGAAGAGTTCGGTTTTACAAAAGCGTTTCAGTGGTCGCCTGATGGTAAGCATATAGCCTACTACCGTTTTGATGAATCAAAGGTGCCGGAGTACACATTGCCTATATACAACGGCCTGTACCCTGAGATCAATACATACAAATATCCTAAAGCGGGAGAACCAAACTCTATAGTTGAGATACGCATCTATAACATCGAAACAGGTGCGGCTGTAACCGTAAACACAGGTACGGAAACAGACCAGTACATCCCGCGCATAAAATGGACGAAAGATCCCGGTGCTTTATGTGTGTACAGGCTAAACAGGTTGCAGAATAAACTGGAATTATTACTGGCTGATGCTCGTACCGGGTTGACGGAAGTAATATATACGGAGACGAATAAGTATTACGTCGATATAAATGACAACCTTGAGTTCTTGCCTGATGGACGATCTTTCATTTTTACCAGTGAGCGTGATAAGTACACACACTTATATAACTGGAACTGGAAAACAAGAACACTGAAAGAACTCACCCCCGGCAATTTTGATATTGATCAGATAGTAGGTATTGATGCTAAGCGCAGCAAAGTATATTACACTGCTGCCGAAAAGTCTCCGTTGGAAAGGAAATTATATGCAGTTAGTTTTTCCGGTAGGGGTAAAAAGTTGCTCACACCCGAGAACGGAACGCATAACATTACACCGATAGAAGGAAACAATTTCTTCCTTGACCAGTATTCTTCGCTCACTGAACCACCGATATATTACCTGCGCGATAATAGTGGTAAGATTGTTCGCACACTGGAAGATAATATCAAATTTGCGCTCAAACTGGAAGAGTATGCACTAGGAAAAGTTGAGTTCACAACCTTTAAAGGTGCTTATGGTGATGACCTGAATGCATGGATTATTACACCTCCCGGTTTTGATAAGAATAAAAAATACCCGGTATTGATGTATCAATACAGCGGCCCGGGCTCTCAGCAGGTAGCAGACCGTTTCCCCTTGGGTAATTACTTCTGGCATCAGATGCTGGCGCAAAAGGGTTACATCGTAGTGTGTGCTGATGGTACAGGTACAGGTATGCGCGGGGAGGAGTTTAAAAAGAAGACTTACCTGCAGTTAGGCAAAATGGAAAGCGACGACCAGATAGCTGTTGCAAAGGAACTGGGCAAGTTGCCATATGTTGATAAAGACAGGATCGGTATCTGGGGTTGGAGTTACGGGGGCTTCATGAGCAGTACCTGTTTGTTTAAGGGTAATAAAGTATTCAAAATGGCGATTGCTGTAGCTCCTGTGTCTAATTGGCGCTATTATGATAATATTTACACAGAGCGGTATATGCGTACGCCTGAAGCAAACCCTGCGGGTTATGATAATAATGCTCCCGAAAAGATGGTTGATGGGCTCGAGGGTAAGTTTTTGCTTATTCATGGTACTGCTGATGATAATGTTCATTTTCAGAATGCTGTTATGCTTACAGAGGCAATGATCCAGGCAAACAAAGAGTTTCAGAGCGAATATTACCCTGATAAGCACCACGGTATTTCAGGCGGTAATACCCGCTATCATTTATATAACCGTATGACAAATTTTATTCTCAACAATCTTTGATCTTACTTTGAAGTATGACGAAGCTTGAGAAGATGATACTGGATTCATTTCCTGTGCGTACGTTGTTTAACGTTGCAAAGCGGATAAAACTACCCGGCAAGGACAAAATATCATTGTTCGAGATAGGAAGGTTCTTTTTTGCGGAGTTAAGTAATAATCGTTTGTTCGACAGCTGCGCGGCTGTTACATATGGTTTTGTAATGGCATTGCCTCCTACTTTACTTGTTTTGTTCTCTCTTGTGCCATACCTGCCACTGCATGGGGTGCAGGCTGCTATACTCGATGCACTGAAGCTGGTAGCACGAAACGATAGTTTATACAACAGTATCAGCAGTATCGTTGTTGACTTTATGAATAATGAGCGTGGAGAGGTACTGTCTTCCGGTATCTTCCTTACACTGTTCTTTGCGTCAAATGGTATGATGAGCCTCATTCGTAGTTTTGAGAAATTGCATTTGTCGGTTTACGTTGATAAGCCATGGTACATTCAGCGTTGGAATGCTATAAAACTTACAGTTGTTCTTTTACTTGTTGCAATATTGAGCATTATAGTATTGATCATTCAAAGCCAGGCGTTGAATGAAATATTACTCTTGATATTCAATAATGTGTGGGTAGTGAGGTTGCTGAGTGTTTTGGTAGTGTCGGGTATATTGTTCACGTCTATTGCAATAATATACAGGTACGGCCCTTCACTTAAAGAGCGGGTAAAATTCTTCTCTCCGGGGGCTATTGTTGCTACAACAATGTGTATCATTACCTCCACTATCTTTTTCTTTATGGCCAATAACTTTATTCATTATAATAAGGTATATGGCTCTATTGGTACCTTGATGGCCTTTATGGTATGGATATGGCTCAACACATTGGTCATACTGATAGGGTACGATCTGAATGTTAGTGTTATGATGGCAAAAAAGTACAGGGAAGAAGATAATGATGAAAAAACTGTTTAGTAGCATTACTGTAATTATACTCTTGTTTTTCTTGCTCCAATCATGTAGCGATGAAAAAGAAGTGCCTCGTAAAGTTGTATTTACCGAGCATGTGGCGCCTATACTTTTTGATAACTGTACCATTTGTCACCGGCCCGAAGGTATAGGGCATTTTGACCTCATTACATACCAGGATGCTAAACGTTATGCGTCAGGTATAGCTTTTGCCGCCAAAGAAAGATTAATGCCACCCTGGCCGGCAGATCCTGGTTATACTGAGTTTGTTGGGCAAAAACTGCTGACAGAGTGGGAGATAAAAGTACTGCAGAAGTGGCTGGAAGACGGACTGGAAGAAGGCCCTGTGGAAAAGCTGCCCGCGATACCTGAATTTCCATCAGGCTCGTTGGTCGGAGAGCCCGATGTACGTATTCCGGTACAGCCATCTTATTTAGAAGCAAACAGTTCAGATAAATTCCTGATAGTAAAAGTGCCGTTTGAACTGCCGGTAGATACATACGCCAGTCTGGTAGAGTTCGTGCCCGGCAGGCACAATGTGGTGCACCATGTTAATGGTGATATGGTGAAGTACGACTACCATAAGAAAAAGAATGTTTTCGAGGGGGCACGTATAACCAATATGGTGTTGGATAGTACTATAAAACAGGCTTTTGAAAAACTGGGTCTGCCAAACGACGATGGTACTTATCCTACATTACAGAAGTCGGTAGTTAACTATCTGCCCGGCACCTATGGACAGCTATATCCCAAAGGAGTTGGAGGGTATGCTATACCCAGGAAAGGTGCTTTTCTGCTCAACGATCTGCACTATGGTTTTACTGCAGACGAACCCGTGTGGGATAGCTCTTATATCAACATCTTCTATGCGAAAACTCCACCTGAACGCCCCGTGCAGGAGTTTCAGATGGGCACTTTAGGCGTATCGCCAGTTGAACCTGATCTGGTGATCCAACCCAATACTATTAAAGAAGTATCAACAAAACTCGTTATCCCTGATGATATTTCTATACTTACCGTTAACCCGCATATGCACCTGCTGGGCAAGAGTTTTAAAGCATATGCCATAAAACCCGGTGGTGATACTATTAGGTTAATATCTATACCCCGTTGGGATTTTCACTGGCAGTATTTCTATACCTTTAAGAAGATGGTGAAAATACCTAAAGGCAGTACGATCATTGCGGAGGGTGTATATGATAACACAAGAAAGAACTTAAACAATCCGTATAGCCCGCCTCGCCTTGTGCAGGATAATGATGGCAGTATGCGGGCCACAGATGAGATGTTCCAGTTCATCATTACCTATGTCATGTACAAGGATGGTGATGAAAACATAAGTCTTGAGAGCGCTTTGCAAAACATGGGCAAATAATAATTGGTCGTTTTATCGGTTTTTCTGAAATTAGTGTACTTACATTAAATAACAGGTAAATAAATAACGTTATGAATAAACTGATTACTATTGCAGCCGGATTGCTGTTCAGTGTAGCAGCTATAGCAGGAGAAAATATCAAAAGTATTGACATTGGTGCAAAAATTCCTATGGCCGATGCTAAAATGATGAGTACGGACGAAAAACAAGTTTCACTTAATGACGCTAAAACGCAAACAGGTCTTTTAGTCATGTTCTCTTGCAATACATGTCCATATGTGATCAAAAGCCAGGCTCGTACTACTGAGATGTTGGAGTATTCAAAGAAAATGGGCCTGGGGGTAGTTATTGTCAATTCTAATGAGGCAAAGCGTGATGGCGATGATTCAAAAAAGGCAATGACGAAGTATGCAAAAGCACAAGGTTATGATGTTCCGTATGTAGTGGACGAAAAATCGAAATTGGCTGATGCCTTCGGTGCAACCAGGACACCTGAAGTATTCCTGTTTGACGGTAATGGAAAGCTTATGTACAAAGGGGCCATGGAAGATAATCCGGCAAACCCGTCAGAGTCTACAGAACTGTTTCTTAAAAACGCGATTGACCAGATGGCAACAGGCATGCTCCCTGATCCAAACAGTACTAAATCTATTGGCTGTACTATTAAGAGGGCTAGCTGATAATTTTACATAACATCAGGTGGCTTTCAGTTGCTTTTTCCCAGGCAATTGAAAGCCATTTTTGTTAGGAAATCTCTTAGGTCTGAGTTGTTTTTTTCTTTGCTGAGATCAGTTAGCGATGGCAGATGTTCTGAAAAGAACATCTGGTGATGAGCGGTTTCCACAAGTGTACTGGCCAGGGAATGAGGGTACTTATACTCAGGATTATACTCCGCAAAAACATCCGCAATACGATTACACAGGTCTTTATATGGCTTGAACAGTTTTGCGTTATTGTCTTCGTCAACATGTTTGGTAAAGTATAGTTTGTTCCCTTCGGCAACTATTATATGCTGCAATTTCTCCTTGTTGATGTGGTCAACAAAAAAAGCGTCTTCCAGGTTAAACAACATCAGCGAAATAATTGTTTCTATTTTCTTCTGGGGTTCTTTGATGTTATTGGAGTAAAAAACATATTGGTATTCCATCCATGTCCAAAACCAGCTGATAATGTAGGTGAGTAGCCTGTGCTTGTTCTCAAAATAGCGGTATATACTGGCTTCCGTAGTGCCGATGGACATAGCAAGCTTGCGGAATGTGAAGTTTTCAAAACCAATATCGTCTATCATTTCTATACTGTGGCGAATGATGTTTCTGCCCAGTTCAGACTGTTCAGGGTCTTTCAGAAATAATGACGGATTCATTTTTACCTGTAGTTGTACATCCATTCTATACTGATTCTGAAACAAATGTATACAATAGTTAATAATACTATCATAGAATTTTAAGATACTATTATAGGTAATAGTATTACTATTGAATTTAAATAAATCCTATTTTTGACAAAAATGTGCTTATGTCTAAAGACAGGGTAAGGCCACTGGCGAGAATATTGAGCGTTTTGAAATATGAGCGGAAAGAAATTTCTGCTATATACTTCTATGCCATATTATCCGGAATAGTACAGCTGTCACTTCCTATTGGTATTCAGTCTATTATAAGTTTTGTTTTGGGCGGGGCTATGTCTACGTCACTTGTATTGCTCATCATACTTGTCGTATTCGGCACATTCATTTATGGATTACTGCAAGTAAATCAGATGAAGATCATCGAGCGTATACAGCAGCAGTTATATGTCCGCTATTCCTTCCTGTATACACACCTTTTACCTCGTTTAGACCTGTTGGCAACAGAAAAATTCTACCTGCCTGAGTCAGTAAATAGGTATTTTGACATCATGTCCCTGCAAAAGGGTATATCAAAATTACTGCTTGAAGTACCTACCGCTACTATACAGATACTGGTAGGGCTCATCCTGTTATCGTTCTATCACCCTTCATTTATATTCTTCGGCTTGTTTTTAATAGCAGTATTGATATTGATAATATACTTCACCGGAAACCGTGGTATAGAAACAAGTCTGAAAGAGAGTACCTATAAATACAAAATGGCGGCCTACTTACAGCAAGCCGCTCGTACTATAGTTTCATTAAAATTTGTGAATGAAAAGTATCATTATGAGAAGGCGGATAAACATATTTCCGCTTACCTCTCTTCACGCACAAAACACTTTAAAATTTTGCTGGTTCAGTATTGGACGCTCATAGGTTTTAAGGTACTGATAACGGCGGCCATGCTCATTTTTGGTGCGGTGCTGCTTATAGATCAGCAATTGAACATCGGCCAGTTTATAGCCACAGAGATAGTAATTATCCTCGTGTTGAATTCTGTAGAGAAACTAATTGTCAATTTAGACCAGGTATACGACGTTATCACGGCGCTGGAAAAAATAAACGAGGTGATTGAGTTGCCGCGCGAAGAGCATGGGGAAGCTGTATGTACTCACGAACAGCAGGGATTGAAAATTGACGTAAGGAATGTATCGCTGAGTTATTCAAATGCCGGTGAAGTGTTGAAGGACATCTCATTCAGTATACCGTCCTCAAAAAAGATGGCCGTCTACGGAACGTCAGGTTCAGGTAAATCATCATTGCTAAAATTATTGTCAGGCCTTTATAAACCGGAAAAAGGCACGGTATTGCTTAACGATACACCTGTGGGTAAATACCGTTACGGCTCACTGAGAACAGAGGTAGGTATTGTTTCCCGCAATCATGACATATTCGAGGGTACTTTGCTGGATAACATCGTTATGGGTAAAGACTTTACTTACTCGCAGGTAAATGAGCTTTGCGCTGTTACCGGCCTTAAGTCGTTTGTAGAAGGCATGCAGGAAGGTTATGATCTTGTACTAAGTAATATACATCAGCACCTGTCATCTGAGATACTGAAAAAGGTTGCTTTGACGAGAGCACTGTTTGATAGCCCCAAAATGCTTTTGCTGGAATATTCGTTCGACAATCTGCCATTACAGGATACAATGAATATTCTGGAGTATATAAAAACAAAATTGCACGGTGCAACCGTGGTGCTCATTACTGCCAGGTTAGATGTTGTGGAGCTGTGTGATGATGTGCTGGTTTTGGATAAAGGAGGTGTCAAGTATTTTGGACCGGTAAATAACCTTAATGATAATATATAAGCTATGGAAGAAGTAAAAAAAATAGTTACGTCTGTAGCTGACGAAAAGGATATACGAACCTTTGACACGGTATACATGAGCGACCGGAAATACAAGATAAAGTATTGGGTTGCAGGTATACTTATCGGTTTTGTATTGCTGTTGCTATTGCCATGGACACAGAATATAAGGGCACGTGGTAGTGTTACTACTTTAAGGCAGGAGCAGCGCCCGCAGGAGATCAATGCTATTATTCCTGGCCGTATCATTAAATGGCATGTCAAAGAAGGTGATTTTGTAAAAGCGGGAGATACGATCGTGCAGCTTGCAGAAGTGAAAGATGACTACCTGGACCCTCAACTACTGCAACGTACGGCAGAACAATTGTCCGCAAAAGAGGCGGCGCTGGCATCGTATGATCAAAAGGTAGCAGCGGCTGGTCAGCAGATAGAAGCAATGAAGTCTGCCCTTGAGTTAAAGTTGCAGCAATTGAGCATGAAGGTGGTCAGCGATAGTATTGAGGCATCAGCCGCTGCTGTAGCTGCAGACATTGCTGAAGAGCAGTTAAGGCGCCAGAAGATCATGCGCGACAGTGGTTTGGTATCTGCAGTGCAACTGGAGCAACGCAACCAGAACTATCAGAATGCTGTGGCTAAGAAAATGAGCACACAAATAAAGTTTGTGAACACTAAAATTGAGTTGCAGCAGGTAAGGCAGGAATATGCGGAGAAAATATTTAAAACAGAAAGTGAAAGAGCTGCTGCTCAAAGTGAATTAGCTACAACGGGCGGTGAAATAGCTAAACTTAAAAATCAATACGCCAACTACAATATCAGGTCCGGCCAGTATTTTCTGCGTGCTTCGCAGGACGGGCAGGTAGTAAACGCTCGCAAATCGGGTATCAATGAGATAATAAAAGAAGGGGATAAACTGGTAGATATAGTGCCGGACAGTGCACAACATGCTGTGGAACTCTACGTTCGCCCGGTTGACCTGCCACTGTTGTCAAAAGGTCGCAGAGTGCGTTTTATGTTCGACGGTTTCCCGGCTATTGTGTTCAGTGGCTGGCCACAGGCATCTTATGGTATGTTCGATGGTGAGGTGATGGCTATACAAAGTAATATCAGCAGCAACGGCAAGTTCAGGATACTTATAAAAGAGGTAGAAGGACAAAAGCCATGGCCCAAAGAACTCACTTTCGGTACAGGTGCGTCTGCTATAATATTATTGAAAGATGTGCCTATTTGGTACGAGATATGGCGGAATATAAATGGCTTCCCGCAGGATTACTACATAGAAGACCAGGCTGTGAATAAAGAAAAACCAAGCCTGAAAATTAAAATGAAATGATAGCAAGGCTTATCGTCATATTATTCCTGCTTCTCCCTGCGGCAACTTATGCTGCAGACAGTCTCCTGTATTTGTCAAAGGATGATGTGGTAAGCATTGTCAGGAAATACCATCCGGTAGTCAGGCAGGCTGAGCTTTCTGTAAAACGTTCCGAAGCATACGTAACAGAAGCAAGAGGTGGATTCGATCCTAAACTGAATGCAGGCCTGGATAGAAAATCATTTGGCGGACAGTTATACTACAGCTACTTCAACCCTGAAATTAAAATACCTACATGGTATGGTATTGAGTTAAAAGGCGGTCTTGAGGAAGTAATAGGCAGCAGAGCTATCAGCGAACGTACACCCGGGCAGACAAGTTATGCAGGTGTCAATGTGCCCCTCACCCGCGGGCTGGTGTTCGATGAAAGACGTGCCGCACTGAGACAGGCGCAGGCGGTATTAAGCATGACGGAAGCGGAACGCCTGAATGTCATCAACAACACTTTGCTGGATGTCGTGTCTGCCTACTGGGAATGGGTTCGCCACTACTACACATACAGAATATACACGAATGCCGTATCACTGAACGAGAGTAGGTTGATGATGGTGCAACGCGAGTATGAGCAGGGAAATCGTCCCGCAATAGATACGGTAGAGGCCATGACCCAGTTACAGTCCTACCAGCTGCTGCAAAACGACGCTTACCTTGCCTTTCAGAATGCAGGCCTGCAACTGGCCAATTACCTGTGGATGGAGAACAACATGCCGGTTGACTGGTACGGGAATATTGTTCCGGATACACTGGCAACGGATATGTTTGAAGATATGAGCATCCCTGTTATGGAAGAGCTCATTGCAGGTGCAGCGGTCAACCACCCTAAACTGAGAATGGTTGACTATAAAATAGAGGCACTCAAAATAGAACGTAAACTGAAAGCGGTAAGCATTATGCCGCAATTGGATATAAGCGCCAATGTTTTGAACAAAGGTTATGGCTTGCCTGCAGATATTACAACACCTTTTTTAGAGAACAACCATAAAATAGGTGTTGATTTCAGTATGCCACTTTTGTTCAGGAAAGAGCGGGGGGCTTACAGGGCGTCGGCATTTAAAGTGCAGGAGGCTGTTATAGAACGGGATTATACAACACTGCAAATTGAGAATAAGATAAAAAGCTATTACAACGAAGTTGTAATGCTCAACAGGCAGATAAAGATCTACGAAGCGGCGCAGGATAACTATAGCAGGCTGCTGCGTGGTGAGATTACACGGTACGAAATAGGGGAGAGCAACCTCTTCATTATCAACTCCCGTGAAAATAAACTGCTGGACGCAAGGCAAAAGTTACTTGAGCTTAAAACCAAATGGCAAAAAAGCTATGCGGGTTTACTATGGGCTGCAGGTATTATGTAGTAGTTCGGTATAAGTTTTATTGGTATAAAATAAAACGGGCCTCTTTGTACAAGAGGCCCGTTCTTTATGTTAGCTGCTGAATAATTACTCAGCGCTTACTTTACCTTTTGATTTTGCTACTACCTCGTCCTGTATGTTTTTAGGAGCAGGTGCGTAGTGGCTGAACTCCATTACTGAAGATGCACGGCCTGAAGACAGTGAACGCAGTTGGGTTACATAACCAAACATTTCGCTCAGTGGTACTTTAGCCTTGATAACCTGTGCACCCGCACGGCTGTCCATACCTTCCAGCATAGCACGACGGCGGTTAAGGTCACCTGTTACATCACCCATGTATTGCTCAGGAGTAATAACCTCTACTTTCATGATCGGCTCCAGTATGATCGGCTGTGCTTTTCTGCCCGCCTCACGGAAAGCCTGCTTAGCACAAAGTTCAAACGACATAGAGTCAGAGTCAACCTGGTGGAAAGAACCGTCAAACAAACGTACTTTCAGGTTATCAACAGGGAAACCTGCCAATACACCAGTACTCATTGATGTTTCAAAACCTTTCACGATAGCCGGGAAGAATTCCTTAGGAATAGAACCACCGAAGATATCGTTTACGAACTGGTAGTTGCTTTGGTTCTTCTCGTCTTTCAGGAACTCCTCATCAGCAGGTCCGATCTCAATCTGCATGTCAGCGAACTTACCACGACCACCGGACTGCTTTTTGTATATCTCGCGGTGTGTAATAGTAGTAGTGAACGCCTCTTTGTAGGCCACCTGTGGTGCACCCTGGTTTACGTCTACTTTAAACTCACGCTTCATACGGTCTACGATGATCTCCAGGTGCAATTCACCCATACCACTCAGGATGGTTTGTCCTGTATCTTCGTCTGTTTTTACACGCAGTGTCGGATCTTCTTCAATAAGTTTAGCTATCGCCATACCCATCTTATCAACGTCAGCCTGTGTTTTAGGCTCAACAGCTATCGAGATTACCGGATCCGGAATGAACATGTTCTCCAGAACGATCGGGTTTTTCTCATCACACAGGGTATCACCTGTTTTGATATCTTTAAAACCTACAGCAGCACCGATATCACCGGCTTCAATACGGTCTATCGGGTTTTGCTTGTTAGCGTGCATCTGCATGATACGGCTGATACGCTCGTTCTTACCTGTACGTACGTTCAGGGTATAAGAACCGGCATCCAGCTTACCGCTGTAACAACGGAAGAATGCAAGACGACCTACGAATGGGTCGGTCATGATCTTGAACGCCAGTGCAGAGAATGGCTCGCTTGGATCAGGCTTACGCGTCATCGGCTCACCATTGTCCGGGTTAGTACCGTTAATAGCTTCAACGTCTACCGGGCTTGGCAGGTAACGGATCACGCAGTCAAGTGCGGTTTGTACACCTTTGTTCTTATATGCGGAACCACAAAGCATCGGGATGATGCTCAGGTCGATAGTTGCTTTACGTATAGCGGCGTGGATCTCGTCTTCTGTGATGCTGTTCGGATCTTCGAAGAATTTCTCCATCAGGTTATCGTCATACTCAGCTACAGCTTCTACCAGCTGACCACGCCAGTGATTAGCTTCATCCAGCATATCTGCAGGAATGTCAACTTCAGTATGCGTCATACCTTGTGTTGAGTCATCCCAAACGATACCTTTCATCGTGATCAGGTTAACCACACCTTTAAAATCATCTTCAGCACCTATTGGCAACTGCAGAGGTACAGCTTTCGCACCCAGCATTTCACGCACCTGGTTAACAACCATCAGGAAGTCAGCACCGATACGGTCCATTTTGTTTACAAAACCCAAACGTGGAACCTTATAACGGTTAGCCTGGCGCCATACTGTTTCAGACTGAGGCTCAACACCATCAACAGCTGAGAACAGGGCTACAAGGCCATCCAGTACACGCATACTACGCTCCACCTCAACGGTAAAGTCAACGTGACCCGGTGTATCAATGATATTGAATTTGTATTGTTTAGAATCCGGAGTTGGCTGACCCTGAATAGTAGGGAAGTTCCAGAAACAGGTAGTAGCGGCAGAGGTAATGGTAATACCACGCTCTTGCTCCTGTGCCATCCAGTCCATGGTAGCGGCACCATCGTGAACCTCACCTATTTTGTGGTTCACACCTGTATAATAAAGAATACGTTCTGTCGTAGTGGTTTTACCTGCGTCAATGTGCGCTGCAATACCAAAGTTGCGCTGTAAGCGTAAGTCTGCCATTGTTGAAAATTATTGTATTGTAAATGGTTTTTTTAATGAGGTGCAAAGGTAGTGATTTTTTGGATTGAAAAAATTTGTATTATTATTAGTTGAAGATATATGAATATGTATAATGAGATGTGCCGTTTGCGCTGGTCATATGTTATGTATGTTCAACACTTTAAGGCCTGTTGGGTTTCTGTTAAAGCTGCTTACTGCCTTCGCTTTTAACAGTTTTATAATAAGTACAGGTATTAAATTTGTACATACAACAGTATAAAGCAAAAAAGGGAAAAACTATGAGATCTAAAATCATTCCGGTAATTCTGACAGCTGCTGTTACATCGTTGGTGACAATGTTCATTGCAGCAGGTTTTTTGGGTAAAAACGATTTTAGTGCCGTGGAGCAAAAAGCCACGCTTCCTGTTAACTATGTTAGCAATTCTGGAAGTATTACTGCCAGCACGCCTCCGGCCGACTTTCAGCCCGCTGCGGAAGCTGCGGTTAAGGCTGTGGTACACATCAAAACAAAAACAAAAGGCAAGCAGGTCGTGGTAAGGCGACCTACATTCTTCGGTGATATATACCAGGAAGGTTTCCAGCCACCGCAGATGGGGGCCGGTTCAGGGGTGGTTGTATCGCCCGATGGATATATTGTAACGAATAACCACGTTGTGGCAGGGGCTGACGTTGTGACGGTCACATTTAATGACAGGTACACCATAGATGCCAAACTGGTAGCTACAGACCCTGCTACAGATATAGCGGTACTAAAAATAGAGGCAGACAACCTGCCATATATGGAATATGGTAACTCAGACGATGTGCGATTGGGGCAATGGGTATTGGCCGTTGGTTATCCGCTCACGCTCGATGCGACAGTTACAGCGGGTATCGTAAGTGCCAAGGCCCGTTCTTTGGGTATCAACAGGTCTCAATCTGCTGCTGCTATTGAGTCGTTCATACAAACAGATGCTGCCGTAAACCCCGGTAACAGTGGCGGTGCCCTGGTGAATACCAAAGGGCAGTTGATAGGAATAAATGCTGCAATTGCTTCACCTACAGGGTCTTATGCGGGGTACTCATACGCTATTCCTGCCAATATAGTAAAGAAGGTGGTGGAAGATATAGTAGATTATGGTGCTGTACAACGTGCATTCCTCGGTATCAACTTTATTGATATAAAACACGCTACACCGCAACAGGTAAGCGAGCTGGGGCTGGACCGCAACAATGGTGTTTTTGTAGCAAATGTGCTGGAAAATGGTGCTGCTGAGAAAGCCGGTATTAAGCAGGGCGATTTTATTACAGAGGTTAACGGCAATGCTATTAACACGGCGCCTGAACTATTGGAGCAGATAGCCATGTATAAGCCGGGAGATAATATAAGTATAACATACAGCAGGAATGGTAAACCCGTACATACTACTGTACAATTGAAAAATATAGACGGTAATACCAAAATTGTGAAGCAGGATGCGCCGGCTATGGTGCTGGGGGCCAAATTGCGTACACTCAACCACAAGGAGCTGGATGAACTGAACATAAGCGGTGGCGTTATGGTGACTGATATCAGTGATGGTGCGCTGGCAAGGGCTAATATGAAAAACGGCTTCGTAATAACACAGGTTGGAAAAGATGCAGTAAGCTCCGTTGAAGAATTTCAGAACCTGATTGCGGCAACAAATGGCAAGTTCAGGTTAACAGGTATATACCCGGGGCACACCGGCCAGTATTTTTATGGGGTGCAATTAACTGAGTGATAGTTTTTTGTTTAATGTAATTAATTGATATTTGCAGCGATAGCCCAACAAAACAGGGCTATTGTTGTTTAAAATTATATAAACTCTTTATAGGGAAAGGTAGTGTTTTCAGTGCTTTCAATGCTGCCGCTCTTTTATTTGCGGCAATAAATTCCCCATGAGTTAGTAAAGCAACTTAGAATAATTATTTTTGCAAGTCAAATCGAATTTCAAATAGTGAGACCTGTTTATATAACGCGCCTTTCAAAATATTTGCCAAACGAGCCTGTACCCAACGATGAGATGGAACAAGTATTAGGAATGGTTAATGGCAAACCTTCTAAGGCCAGGGCTGTGGTATTGAGGAGTAATGGAATAAAAACACGCCATTATGCTTTCCGTGATGGCAAAAGCACGCATAGAAATACTGAAATGGCTGCTATTGCGGTCAAAGAGCTTTTTGATGATACATTTCCGATCAGCAACCTTGAGTTGATCACCGCAGGTACGGGTTCGGCAGAGCAATTGGTGCCTTCTCACGCATCCATGGTTCATGGTGAGCTCGGTATTCACAATGTTGAGATCATTTCTACTTCAGGCGCTTGTTGCAGTAGCGTACAAGGCTTGAAGTATGCATTTATGTCAGTAGGAAGCGGCATGACCGACTGTGCCGTTAGCGTTGGTTCTGAAAAGGTTTCTACATGGATGCAGGCTTCAAGGTTCCAGCCTGAAGCGGATAACCTGGTGAAACTGGAAGAAGACCCTTATATAGCTTTTGAAAAAGATTTTCTCAGGTGGATGCTCAGCGATGGTGCTGCTGCGGCACTTGTACAAAGCACGCCTAATAAGGAAGATATCTCGCTGAAAATAGAGTGGCTGGAGGTTACTTCTTATGCAAATGAGTTTGACGCCTGTATGTATGGTGGTGCCGTTAAGGAAAATGATGGGTCGCTCACCAGTTGGTATGATCTGCCTGTTGAAGAGTGGACCAACCAGAGTGTATTCTCTCTAAAGCAGGATACAAGACTCTTGGGTGATAATATTGTACCTAAAGGTGGAGAATACCTGAAAAAACTGATGGACAAACACGGCCTGACCAGCGATAAGGTGGATTACTTCCTGCCGCATATGTCCAGCGAGTTCTTCAAGCAGAAAATTAAAGATAGCCTGGCTGATGTTGGCCTTGATCTGCCTGATGAAAAATGGTTCTATAACCTCACAAGAGTTGGTAATGTAGGTAGTGCTTCAACTTTCCTGATGCTGGAGGAGTTATTCAACAGCGGGAAACTAAAGAAAGGACAGCATATACTCGTTATGGTGCCGGAAAGTGCACGTTTTTCCTATGCGTATATTTACCTTACAGTAGTATAAACGAAACTCAACCTCCGTAAGCAGCCTGATGAAGCAACGAATACTGGTAATATATTACTCCCAATCGGGTCAGCTTAGAGATATACTGGATAATATAACATACGATATTGCTGATAAGGTTGATATAGACTTCGTACCGATTCAGCAACGATCTCCTTTCCCGTTTCCGTGGACTGCAGCCACTTTTTTTGACGCAATGCCTGAGTGTGTAGAGCTGGTGCCATCTGCGGTACAACCTCTCCCCGCCGAAGTGATGAATAGTCATTACGACCTGGTGTTGTTTGGATGGCAACCCTGGTTCCTGAGCCCCTCGCAACCGGTCACCTCTTTTCTTAAAAGCGAATATGCCTCCGTTCTGAAAGGTAAGCCTGTTATTACTGTCATTGGTAGCCGCAATATGTGGTTGAACGGGCAGGAGCAGGTAAAGGTTATGTTGAACAACATTGGCGCACAATTGGTGGGAAACATCGTACTTACAGATTCTAATCCTAACCTCATTTCAGTACTCACAATAGCACGTTGGGCGTTTAAAGGGCAGAAAGCGGCATCAGGACTCTTACCTGAAGCCGGTGTGCAAACGCCTGATATAAAGAATACACAGCGTTTCGGTATGCAGATATACAAGCACCTGGCAGCCAACAGGCTGGGAGAGCTGCATAAGGAATTGCTGATGCAGGGCGCTATTCACTTAAAGCCCGGGTTGATCATTCTCGAGAAAAGAGGAGTGAAAAATTTCCGGAAGTTTGCAAAGTTCATACGAGAAAAAGGTGGCCCCGGCGATCCTGCCAGGCAGGGTAGGGTCAAAACATTCAGGTGGCTGTTAACTATTATTATATTTATACTTTCTCCTATTTCTTCATTTACTGCCATGTTACAGACCCGGCTCAGGAAAAAAAGCCTTCAGCAGGACGTTGAATATTTTAAATCCTTGAAATATGAAGAGGGCAAATTCTAAGTTAGTGATGGTATATTTTTAATGTATTCCCGTTGCTCCTCCGTTTTTTGTGGTAGTTAAGTCTGTTGTATTACTTGTTATGTCCGGTTTCGAAGCAACTTGTAAGAGTGAAATACCACCGTTTTTCATAAGTTACGCTTAGTTATTTTAAAATGATATATGTTTCTACAGGACTGTGACAATAGTAGCTGTAGCTTCTATTGTGCGATAATATTGAGTTGTAGCCCTGAAACTTACTAAAACAGTATGTTTTATGACATAAAAACGAGATTGCTATGACAAAAAACTTTGCAATTTTTTAACAGGAATATCTATCTTTGAAACCATTGTTTTAAACGTAGTTCACAATAATTTAAACATGATAAGAAAAGTATTTTCATTGCTACCTGTTGTGCTGATGTTTATGGGAGTTGCCAAAGCGCAAATACCGTGTACAACGGTTGAGGCTAACGACGCCTATAAGCAGTCTTTTCCGGAGATAGCTAAGTATGAAAAGCAGTTGAGCGATTTCATTGCAGAAAGCATGAAAGATCTTGACGCGAACAGGGCGCAAGGCAAAGGGACTTCTTTCGGGCCTGACGATACACTGCACATTCCTGTTGTTGTACACGTAGTACACGATTACGGAAATGTCAATTATGTGTCTGATAATGATATCTTCAGGTTGATGGACCAGATAAACGAGGTGTACATGAAGCGCAACGCTGATACCAGCGATGTAATTGCGCCGTTCAAGAAGTATATCGGAAACCCTAAGGTGATGTTCCACCTGGCTACTAAAGACCCGTTAGGCAGACCTACAACCGGTATCACTCACCGCAGGTCATACCTGACACACGGTGGTGACGACCAGGCAAAATTCGACCAGTGGGATCCGGGATCATATCTTAACATCTGGACTATTGATAAAATAGGTCGTGGCATCACAAATGGTGTGGTTGCAGCATACGCTGTATTCCCGTCAAGTGCTGCTGCTTTCCCTTATACTGATGGTATCATCACAAGTGCCGGTAGTATGTTGTCAAACAAAACCATTCCTCACGAGATCGGGCACATATTGAACCTGTTCCACACCTGGGGTAATGTACCTGTTGCTACAAACTGTAACGGCGACGATGAAGTAGATGATACCCCGCCAACAACAGGACACTTTGGTAATGGTGACCCTTACGGAGCTACAGCATCTGGTTCTTGTAACGCTGCAAGTTTGTATGACCAGTCATGTACTAAGAATACAGTAAGCCTGGCTAAGATATTATTAGATGCTACCAGCTCTCCTGCTGTAGATAGCGGCAATAAGGGTTTCGACTACCTGGCACGTACGAACCTTACATTGGATTCTGTTAGGATATATCCATCAAATATTGGTGAGGAGTTTGAGATAACTCATTACAAGCAGGCTTCAGGTGGTGGTGCATTCAGTGTTGCTAATGTTTATAATACCAAAAGAGAAAAAGTAGGTAAGACATCAACCGGTGGGTCTACTGTTGTCACAAGTCATACTTCAACAGATAGGGCCGGTATCACGTTTACCGCACATAAACACCTTTGGATCGACTCATTTAAAGTTTACCCAAGTACAATAGGTGATAGTATCATTATCAACCTGACTAAGCTGAATGGCGATACCATTAAGGTATTTAAAGGAGTAACTACTACAAACACTGGTGCTCAGAACATTCCTTTCAGTGCATTTATTCCTAATGCAACAGGTTATAAATTAACAGTGGTTCGTAACCCTGGCTTGTATTCAGATAGCATCGCAAAAAGCACATTAGACAGCATCAATAGTACTGCTAATAATCAATTGAAGCATTACAGGATTATCGATGGTGCGATAGAGTATACTACATTCATTGATACTAACAATCAGGATCAAGGTACTTCTGCAGGTGCATACAAAGGTCGTTATAACTACATGTACGACTGGTCTGTAAGGTACGATGCCTTGACTACTACTAACACCGGCGGTCAAATGGTACCGTTAGGTTTTAAAGTTATACCTGATACAACATACAGGTTAACTGTTACTAAAAACCCGGGATTGTACAACGATCAGGTTACATCTCCGTATGTTAAAAGCATAAATTGTATCATAGATATACTAAACGATACAACCGGCGACAGGTACGACTTACTGTACAACCTGAAGATCAGTTATGGTTATATCAAGAACTGTATAGACTATCCTGATACTGTAAATACACAGAATATCATGGACTACGCTAACTGTCCTAAGATGTTTACAAAACTGCAGGTGGAGCGTATGCGCGCTACACTGGCAAGTGATGTTGGACGCAGGAACAGCCTGGTAAATGATACTACACACGTAAGAACTGGTATCCTTGACAAAATTGGTGGTACTTATGGCA